>Ga0114963_10000160_pt1 | contig 42281 bp, 46 predicted proteins | sample C_131016_EF_Meta_FD_87019 | JGI IMG/M metagenome (GOLD analysis project Ga0114963, IMG submission 87019) | Freshwater microbial communities from Lake Croche, Canada to study carbon cycling - C_131016_EF_MetaG | ecosystem: Environmental > Aquatic > Freshwater > Lake | place: Lake Croche, Canada... | reverse complement strand
TTGGTTATACTGGATCAGTTGGTTATACTGGATCAGTTGGTTATACTGGATCAGTTGGCTATACTGGATCAGTTGGCTATACTGGATCAGTTGGCTATACTGGTTCAGCTGGATCTGATGGATCAGTTTCAATAACTGAAGACGTTATTGTACTAAGTGGGTCTACAGGTCAAGTGGAGCACAATGTGAATTTGGGATCCGTTTTTTATCATACTAATGTTATAAGTGCATTTGATGTTAATATAACTAACGTACCATTGACGCAAAACGCTTCTTCAACTGTAATAGTATTGTTTATTGCCCAAGGAGCCACAGCCTATTCAATAGATCAAGTTCTAATAGGCGGCGTACCTCAAACAGTTAAATGGTTGGGGGGGATTTCTCCAATACTAAGTCCATCAAATATTGATATTATTTCTTTTTCCTTATTAAGGATTGGTAGTAGTTGGAATGTTTTGGGTCAATCTGGATTTTATGGATAATTAATATGCCTAGATTCAATAGAGTGGCTTCACTTGTTGGAATAATTCGAGATTCTGATATGCCCTATCAAATTTTAGATAACGCCACAATCAGTAGCGGTACTTTGAATTTTAAGCTGACTCCTCATTATTCTCGGCTTGGTGATACTAGTTTACCTAACAATACTGTTAAAGAGGGGGACTATATTTTGTTCTCGGCTTCGTGTTCAGTATCTGGTGTTCGTCAACGCATTAATCCTTTAGATCTTTATTGGGTAAATATAGGAACCACAGCTAGTTCTGACTTTTTAGATAATATTAATTCGGGACCTGTTTCGTTAGGAAATGGGTTCCACGAGTTTCAGTTTATGAGAGAGTTGTCATCAAATATGGATTTTTTAAACGGTGAAAAATCTATACAACTTGAACTTAGAGCTAATAGCATATCTGGACCTTTGCTTTGTACTTCAGAAAAAATAATAGTAGTTGATCGAAATGGAGTTGACGGAGTCTCGACATACCGTCTTATCTTAGATAAAAACGTTGCAAATGAAGGGGATACTGTCAAAATTACCCTTATAACAACTAACGTTGAAGACAACAAAAAATTCTATGTTTTTGCTAGACAGACTCCTGAATTAATTCCTGCAGACGCTGGGTATTTCTATGCATCGGGAGAGTTTTACCCGATGTCGGCGCTGGAGTTGACGGTTGTAAATAACTCAGCAGAGGGAACACGTCTAGTAAAACAGGATCAAAAAATCGAAAATGACAAAACTGTTGAGTTTTATTTAACAGAACAGAACAGTGAGTTAGATATTGCAACTTCAGAAATCTTAACATTGCGATCAAATATTACTTAGAAGTTTTTAGTTGAACTATACCGAAATTAATATAAATCTCTAGGATTATTCAAATCTAATCAATAACCAGATATTTATAGTCTGCTAAATATTATATGTTTTTCAACATAAATATATAAAACATATATCGGTCAAATTATGGCAACAACATCAGTATCAATAATTCAAATACGTCGAGGACTTGCAGCTGACAGGGGAGTTCTATCTTCTGGTGAATTATATTGGGCCATTGATACTCAGCAATTATTTATTGGGAATGGCGACTTAACTGAAGGTGCACCAGTTACTGGTTCGACTAGAATTATAACTGACAATTACGCATATACCGGAGGCGGTGGCGGTGGCGGTGGCGGTGGCGGTCCGGGGTATGTGGGTAGTAGGGGATTTGTGGGTAGTAGGGGTGCTGGTTATACTGGAAGTGTGGGCGATCGGGGACCACAAGGTCCAACAGGCCAACAAGGTATTAATATCAATATTAAGGGGACGGTCAATCTTCCATCCGATCTCCCACCTTTAAGAAATTCAACAAATGATGCTTATATTGTAGCACAAGAAGGTGATTTATATGTTTGGGATGGTTTTAAATGGTTTAACGTGGGCCAAATTGTGGGCCCGAGTGGTGCCTTAGGATATTCTGGTAGCCTGGGGTATGCTGGAAGTACGGGATATGCTGGTAGCATAGGTTATATTGGTTCTTTAGGATATTCGGGCAGTATTGGATATACTGGTTCTGTCGGATTTAGGGGCAGTTTCGGCTATACTGGTAGTGCAAGTACAGAGGCAGGCCCCATTGGATCTAGAGGGTATGCTGGCAGTATTGGTTATACTGGTAGCATAGGTTATATTGGTAGTATAGGTTATACTGGTAGTATTGGATTTGTTGGTAGTTCAGGTTCGGGATATGCTGGCAGCGTTGGTTATATTGGTAGTATAGGTTATACTGGTAGTATTGGATTTGTTGGTAGTTCAGGTTCGGGATATGCTGGCAGCGTTGGTTATATTGGTAGCATAGGTTATACTGGTAGTATTGGATTTGTTGGTAGTTCAGGTTCGGGATATGCTGGCAGCGTTGGTTATGTTGGAAGTGCTAGTACTGCGCCAGGTTATGCTGGTAGCATTGGTTTTACTGGTAGTATTGGTTTTACTGGTAGTGCCAGTACTGCGCCAGGTTATGCTGGTAGCATAGGTTATGCTGGCAGCGCAGGCAGCCGTGGACCACAAGGTGTTCAAGGGCCAGATGGCAAAGATGGAATCGGATTTGTAGGAAGTCGTGGTTTTACTGGTAGTGTTGGGTATACAGGAAGTGCCAGTACTACTCCTGGTTATGCTGGTAGTGTTGGTTCAGGATATACTGGTAGTGTTGGGTATACAGGAAGTGCTAGTACTACTCCTGGTTATGCTGGTAGTGTTGGTTCAGGATATACTGGCAGTGTTGGATATACAGGAAGTGCTAGTACTACTCCTGGTTATGCTGGTAGTGTTGGTTATACAGGTAGTGTTGGTAGTGCCAGTACCGCACCTGGTTATGCTGGTAGTGTTGGTTATACAGGTAGTACCAGTACCGCACCTGGTTATGCTGGTAGTGTTGGTTTTGTTGGTAGTGCCAGTACAGCACCTGGCTATGCTGGTAGTATTGGTTATACAGGTAGTGCCAGTACCGCACCTGGTTATGCTGGTAGTTTGGGTTATACAGGTAGTGTGGGTCGAGACGGTAACCAAGGAAATCAAGGCCGCGACGGTGTTACGGGGTTTACTGGTAGTTTAGGCCTCACAGGGTATACTGGATCTGCAGGTTCAGGCGGCGGAGCAAGTTTGCCAACACAAACTAATAACGGCGGAAAGTTTCTTACTACTGATGGAACAGTTCCGAGTTGGGCAGCAGTTTCGGGTGGGGGTAGTGCATTAAAGACTGGGCTTGTTAGGGTAGATTTCAATACTAGTGATATTATAACAGGCATAACATATATTGGCACCGGCAGCAAAATAACTGCTACTTTTACAAATACTGCGGCGGCCGATGCAGTATTTACAATTACAGATGCGACAGCTCCGCCCATAAGTATTTTGGTATATGCATATCAAGTTGTGGCAAATAAATATCAAATAGTATCGGTGACTTCTGCATTTACTGGAACTAGGACAATCCCTGGTGGTGGTAGTGCTGGATCTCCTACTGCGTTTAGCAATTTTATTGCATTAACAAATACTGTACAATTATCATTAGCCGCGAGTTATACTGGTTATTCAAAAGGCTTAGTAAGCGGAGCTCTGACCGGGGCGCATTGTTATATTCAGTTTATATATATCTGAACTTTTTAGCATTTTAAAATCAAAAAATGACCATTCTTTCTTGGAAAACCAGCTCAATTGATTTAAATATTCCACCAAAAGTATTGGCCGGAACAGTTGACGAAGTTACACCATTGGAAAAATGGGAGTATCCAAATGCTGTTGATGATCCATATTGGAGCCTCGGTACAAATCCAAAATCTTACCGATGGCAGTGCAAATTTACTGTGGAGCCTAGATATCACGGTAGCAATTTAACTAGGAATAGCAATAGTTATGATGCCAACGATATAGATGTGGGGGACTTTGTTGCCGGAGCAGCCGATTCCAAAGCGTGCCAGATTGTTAAAATCCTTTCTAAAACTGAATCTTCTCTAACTGCGATAGTTGAGGATCGACTTAGATATAATACATTTAAGGATCCAGACGGAAATGGATTATTTGCTAGTCCTGGTCCAGTGGTATTTTTTCAAATAAATGAGTTAGGGATTCCAATATTAGATCCAGTACCAGGATCAGCATCTGCTGATTTTGCTCAAACAGTGACCAGTAGGTTTCAGTACCTAAACCCACTTACTAATTATTTGTTGGAAAAAACTAATAATGGATTTAAGCCTGGGGATGCAATATGTATTGAAAATGGCGAGTTTGTTTTAAGTGATCCCAATAATGTAGCAAAATTTATTGGAACCGTATTACACTCCGGACCAGGCCCAGATCAGTTTATTTTGAGACCATTTAATGGCGTAATTGATTTTGTGCCCAATTTATCAGGAGATGTGGGTGATTTTATATATCCAAGTATCGATTCCACAGGAAACTTAACTACCAATTCAGAAAGTGATCTACCCATTTTCTTAAAGATAGCCAATAGTATACCCAGTGAGACTATCGGCCCCATAGTAAATCCAACAGGCAATGATGGTGACACTGTGGAAATTAATAAAGTTCAAATCAACCTAGCCGGAGATGGGTCTACAGGCATTTTTGATCTGGATCAAGCCATTGCCCTCATAAATTATGAAACTCCCAGTCATAAAGTAATTGCTAGTAAGGTAGGTCCAGCAGTATTGACTAAATCCGATATAGCAACGGTTGGCTCTGCTTATGGGGCTATAATCGGATATATACCATTTAGCGCATCAATCAATGGAATAAAAGTTGATTTTGTTACAACAAATTCTGGAGCAATAAACTGGGGTGACTCAACTATTTCTGATATCAATGACATAATATCAGACATAAATGCTGCAAAGATTCCAAATATTGTCGCATCACTAAGTGATCTTGCTGAACTCGTTTTAACAAACACCATTGGTGGTGAAATTAACATCGTCAATATCGGTCAAGATTTGCTTGGGAAAGATTTTGCTGGACCAAACAGTATATCAAGTTTGCCATTAAACACCCCGGCCAATACTACAGATTACTGTTTGATGCTAACCAGGGATGATGGGGGTCCAATAACGATTAAGGACATTTCGGGGCAATTCTTTTTTAATACTGGGATTTTGAGTGGTCAAACTGGTCGATATGCCTTGGGTCTAATGATTGAGCGTGGGTTAGCAACTAAGGGGAAAGGTGGTGCTGGCAATGTGACAGTGACATCAAACATCGAAACAATAGTTCCAGGTTCAACAATTAGCATAGGCGTCGATTATACAAATACAGAATATCCTGGCGGATTGTTTACGGTATTTCAACAACTACCAATAACAGTTAATGTTGCTGCTATTTGGGCAACTTTAGACTCCAATATCAAAGATGCTTATCTAGACTTTACATCGAATACAATTAATTCAAAAGATGTGGGTTTTTCAATTAATTTGACCAATGCCACATTCAATATTAATTCAACCGACGATATTACAATAGGATCCACAATAGTTTCTGGAGATGATTTAACAGGGTTGAATATTGTTGCAAATGGCGAATATATTATATCAAGCAGTTTACTTGGATTTACTGATGAAACAGATAGTAATGTGTCTGTAACGGCTAATTTAACAACTGATCGTGGATCAATATATATAGGAAATGTATATTTAAATAATATACAGCCAACACCATTTGCAGTTGCTTCAATCTCAGCTAATTGGGCATTCAGAAGTGTGCCATTTTGGGACACAAATCAAATATTTAATTGGTCTGTCCAAACGATCGGGACTGCGTTGGCTGGCACTGTTACATACAGTGGTGGTGGCGGTTTTGCGGGCATTCTGACGGACAATGGAGAAATTTCAGGATCTAGTCCCGGGTTAGACAGTACACAGTCTTATGTAGTTCAAACCACAGATTATACTGGTGAGGGACGTAACGGAGCCGGAGTATCATCGATCAGTGACACTGTGTCAACTTCGCTGTCGCCAGTAACTAGATATTATCCTTTGTTTTATAAAACTACAGACAATAGCAACAATCCAAACTTTACTACAACAGATCAATTTATAAGAAGTCAATATGCATTAGGTCAAGGAGCCAACACTACAGCAAATACAACTAAATACTTGTGGATAGCGATTCCCGGGACCACAACGCATAAATTTGCTTATACTATTTTTCAAACAGAGGCGACTGTGACTCCGGATATGAGTTACTTAAATCAATCCATTGCTGGACAATCGTATAATGTTTATGGGTTCACCAGGGCGTCGTTAGTGACCAAAATTTATACAACATCTTAAATTAATAAGTAGATCATGGCAGAACTTAAATTTCCATTACCAACGCAACTCCAAAATATATTGCCCCCAACTGATTCAGCTGACGCGGCAACAAAGGGTTATGTTGATGGTGTTGCCATGGGCATAGTTGGACCAAGTGGTCAAAGAGGCCCAAGCGGTATCAATGGACTTACAGGAAGTAGGGGATATACTGGTAGTAGAGGGTTTGTTGGAAGTTTTGGCTACACTGGTAGTAGAGGATTAGAAGGAGCATCAGGGATAGAGGGCCCTGTAGGATATACTGGTAGTAAAGGTGATCCTGGTGAAGTTGCTTATATGGGATATACCGGTAGTGCAAGTACTGTAATTGGATATACTGGTAGCGCCGGGTCTTCGTTAGATCTAAATTTAAAAAATCAGATTATATTATCAAATATATTGCCATCTATATCCACCTCAACTGGTGCTTTTCAAGTTGCTGGTGGTGTTGGCATTGGCGGTGATTTATTTGCTGGCACACTCAATTCAGAAGGCAATGTTTATTTAGGTGGTCTTACATTATCAAATATTGGTATAACCGTAAATCCCAACAATGTTGAGGATGTGACTGGCGCTTCAAACAATTATAGTTCGTTTTTTGATGGAGTAGAAAATTATTTAAAAGTTACAAATAATGAGTTTTTTGCTTTTGGTGCAGGAGACTTCACTATTGAATTTTGGTGTAAGCTACCTCGTCAATTTCCGGCGTTCATCATTGATGGAAGAGCTGCTACCAGTGCCATTTACATTACTTTAGGTGGTAGAGATGATCCTCAGGGAACTCAAGGAACTTTGTGTTATGGGTACGATGACACGTGTTCTGCTAAAAGAATTGATGACAATTTATGGCATCATTGCGCTATAACTAGAGAAAATAATGGAACAGATAAAGTAGTTACTATTTGGATAGACGGGGTTTCGAGTGCAAAAACTATCGATAATAATGAAGAAGCTTATACGTATGCTAATGGATTTTGGGCCATTGGTGCCAATCTGTTTGAGGAAGAAAACCCCACATCATTTTTAAAAGGATATTTAAACAATCTAAGAATTGTCAAAGGATATGCGGTATATAAATCGGAATTCATTCCAACTTTAGATCCTCTGTCGCCAATAGATGGAACTGCATTGTTAACGTGTCAAAATCCAGAAATTATCGATAATTCAGGAATTAATAATGATGTAACAAAATACGGCTATTTTTTCACAACTAATTTGACGTCTCCAAAGCCATCTCCGCCAGCATCGATTACCTGGATCTATGACGATACTGGTAATTGGACTAGTAACAATGGTATATTTGTAAAAGCAACCACAGTATCCTCAGATAAAGAATCTGGAGCACTAGTTGTTTCTGGCGGCGCAGGTATTGGTCAAGATTTATATATCGGCGGTTCGTTACATGCCGTTGATGGCCAAATATACACTGATTCATTACGCTCTACAGCAGTGTATACTGATGGGTTATTTTATTCTAATGGAGATCCATATTTAACAAATAGTTCTGTTGGAGATGGTTATACGGGTAGCGTTGGATATACAGGCAGTGCTGGTCCAGCAGGTCCACCAGATGGTTATACGGGTAGCGTTGGGTTTACGGGTAGTGCTGGTCCAGAAGGACCAGCAGGTCCACCAGATGGTTATACTGGTAGTGCTGGTTATACTGGTAGTAAAGGTGAAGTTGGTTATACTGGTAGTAAAGGTGAAGTTGGTTATACTGGCAGTAAAGGTGAAGTTGGTTATACTGGTAGTATTGGTTATACTGGTAGTAAAGGTGAATCGGGGGAATATGCTGGTAAAGGATTTGTTGGCAGTAAAGGATTTGTTGGCAGCAGAGGATATACTGGAAGTATTGGGTTTACAGGAAGTATTGGTTTTACTGGTAGCAAAGGTGACTCAGGAGAATATGCTGGTAAAGGATTTGTTGGTAGCGTGGGTTATGCTGGTAGTATTGGTTTTACTGGTAGTCAAGGTGAAGTTGGATATACCGGAAGCCGAGGTATAAGTTTACGACTTCTAGGGGCAGTTGGCGGGGATGAAGAATTACCACAACTTATTGATGATCAAATTTTATGGCAAGGAGATCCAGGAAAACCAATTTTTGTTGGCGATTTAGTATTCAACAATCAAACCGGTGATCTTTTATTGTGGACTGGTGAATTATGGGTTTATGAAGTAAATCTTCGTGGTCCTCAAGGTGTAGAAGGGCCAATTGGTGAAATTGGCTTTACTGGAAGTGCCGGTGCAACTGGTGTTGAAGGACCAATAGGATATTCTGGAAGCGAAGGCGCTGGTTATACTGGAAGCGAGGGTCCTAGTGGGCTTAGAGGATTTACTGGCTATGTTGGTAGTAAAGGGTTCACAGGAAGCCAAGGGGCTGGTTTTACAGGTAGTCAAGGTATTACTGGTGCGCCAGGAGCAATAGGGCCTTCGGGTTATACTGGTAGTATTGGTTACACTGGTAGTATTGGTTACACTGGTAGTCGGGGTGAAGTTGGTTATATAGGCAGTGAGGGATATGTAGGAAGTTTTGGCTATACTGGCAGTCAAGGCGAGAGGGGCGATCCAGGAGAATATGCTGCTTTGGGTTATACAGGCAGTGAGGGATATGTAGGGAGTTTTGGCTATACAGGCAGTGAGGGATATGTAGGGAGTTTTGGCTATACGGGCAGCACAGGTTATACTGGTAGTCAGGGTGAAATTGGGTATACTGGTAGTCAAGGTGAAAAGGGAGATCCAGGAGAATATGCTGCTTTGGGTTATACTGGTTCTCAAGGAGAAATTGGCCCACAAGGACCACCAGATGGTTATACTGGTAGTATTGGTTATAGTGGTAGTATAGGTTATACTGGTAGTATAGGTTATACTGGTAGTCAAGGTGAAAAGGGCGTTCCTGGAGAATATGCTGCTGTGGGCTATACTGGTAGTGCAGGCGAACTTGGTTTGCGCGGCTATACTGGTAGTGCAGGTGTAGGCGGCGGGGGTTCTGGTAATGTTTCTACAGTGAATCCAGCATTTACTGGATATGGTACTATAAATGGTTACGAAATCGGTACAAAGGTATTACCACAAAAAGTAAAATCAACAAATTATGTTGTAACATTGGATGATAATGGTAGGCAAATTCTTCATCCTAGAAATGACAATGCTATTAGAAATTGGTCAATACCCTCTACAGACCAAGTAGGATTTCCAATTGGTGCAACTCTGACTTTCATAAATCAATCAGGCGCCGGAAACGTCGAAATAGCTTTTGTTGATTCTGTTTATTTTGGTGGGTCAAGTCGCCAATCGGTAACATTGGTTGGTGGGGGTTTTGCAACGGCATTTAAAGTTGCAGATAGAGAATGGATAATACAGGGTGTGGGTATTGGTGGAGAGTTGTTTGCTGGTCCAGTTGGATACACTGGTAGCTCCGGAAGTTTTGAATCAACAGGTCAAATAACAATTTCTAGTGATGAGGATTCCTTTTCCACTACAACCGGTGCTCTAGTAGTTGCTGGTGGTGCTGGTATTGGGAAATCAGTCAATATTGGTGGCAATCTGACTGTTACTGGGGATATTTATTCTGACGGAAACTTAACATCATTGACAGTTACTACTGGTGATATCACTTCTAGTGGGAATTTGATCTTATCGGGAAATTCAGAAATGACCGGTAATTTACTAGTAGAAGGCCAGTTTCTTGTACGTAAAAATGCTGCATTTTCAAAAGATGTTTTGGTTGGTGGGCGTCAGACCATCACGTCAACTTATGATTCGACCTCACCAAATACCGGTGCATTAATAGTTTCAGGTGGGGTTGGAATACAAGGCAACACATATATAAGTGGTAGTGCTGTTATCTCAGAAAAAATAGGCATTTATAGCACGGCAGATTCCACATCTATTAGTACTGGTGCGGTGACTGTTGCTGGTGGTGTTGGAATTACAAAAGCTTTAAATGTTGGTGGTAATATTTCAATTGGACAATTAAATGCTAACGTTGGATTAACAGTATCAAGTATTGGGATCTTGGCAGTAGTTCCAACATACAGCGTTCAATTCAATTCGGGTAGTTTAAGAATTGATAGTCAGACACTAGCATCATTTGTTTCCTCAACAACTCAAATTTTTGTTGAAGCATGGGTATATTTGACTGGTTCTGGCGGAGCCATAATACAATGTTCTATTGGAAATGTATATACCATGGAATTGTCATTGACTGGTCTATATCCAATGTTTGGCTATGGAAATTGGAATAATGGTATTTGGCAAAAACTAACATCCACAACCCCAATAACATTGAATTCTTGGAATCACATTGCAGCTTGCTTTACTGGAACTATCTGTAAAATGTTTGTGAATGGTGTTATAACCGACACAGGCGGGCCGACCTCTTGGACCACAACTCAAGCATCTACCGTAACTATTGGATCAAGTTTGACTGGGTATATTCGAAATTTACGTTTGAATAAAAATTATGTTCCATATGGTCAAGACTTTACGCCAAACAACTCCGAAATTTTTGCAATTTCTGGAACAGAACTTTTAACTTGTGTTGGTAACAATATTAATGATAAGAGTAAAAATGCATATACTATAACTGTAATTGGTGGAGTATCTGTTAGTACCTTTTCAAATCAAATTGGCTCAAATCAATTAAATGCATCAGGAGATATTTGGAAAACAAATTCAAGAGTAGCTGCACTATCTGTCTTGGCAGATGGTTATTTTTATGCCAATGGTGAGCCGTTCACTGGTGGTGGTGTTACATTCCCAACCGCACAAAGAATAATCACAACCAATACGACGACGTCGACCAGCCCAATTACTGGCGCATTGCAAGTTTCTGGTGGAGCAGGTATTTCTGGAAACCTGTTTGTTAATGGAAGCGTTAATGTTTCATCTGGAACAAATTCCTCTAGTGGAATTATATTCGCACCAAATCCTGGAGGCGGTGCAGGCGATTTTGCGACTATTAAATATTATTCTGTTAGCGGTGAAAACACACGGCTTGAATTGTCGGTTGGTAATGATGCACCTGATGAAATTTATTTAACTTCTCCTGGTGCTACAGTTATTAATTCCGCAACAGAATCTATATCCGCAGGTACCGGTGCTTTAAGGGTTCTTGGCGGTGCCGGGATAGTTGGTAGCTTATATGTTGGCGGATTACTTGGGGCAACTTCTGGAAATGGCGCAAAAAATGGTATAGCATTTGCAGCAAATCCTGCCGGTGGTGCAGGTGATAATGCAACCATTAAATACTATTCTGTTTCTGGCAGCAATGACGATATTTCTAGATTTGAAATATCTGTAAGTAATGATGAGAACGATAGCCTATATCTCACATGTTCTGGACCAACAGTGGTCTCATCGTCAACTAATTCGCTCTCAACAACTACTGGGGCATTCCAAGTAGTTGGCGGTGCTGGAATTGGTGGAAGTTTATATCTTGGCGGTGATCTAATACTTTCAGGTGGATTTTTCTATCCCAATGGATCTCCTTATTCTGGCGGCGGTATTGGTTCGGGAGGGACAAGTTTTCCAACAAATCAATCAATAATCACCACAAATATTGCAGCAGCAACTAGCACAACGACTGGAGCGTTGCAAGTTACTGGTGGGGCCGGAATTGGCGGATCTATGTATTTGGGTGGCCAGTTGATAGTTCAAAGTTCAACAAACTCTGTCAGTTCGTCAACAGGCGCTTTGATAGTTACTGGTGGTGTTGGGATTGCTAGATCTGTTAATATTGGTGGCAATCTTAATATATCCAGCAGCACAACGTCGACATCAACTACTAATGGGGCAATGACAGTCGCGGGCGGCGTTGGTATTAATGGGAATTTATTTGTTAGTAGAGTGTATTCAGATAATCTATTCCTTGCTAATGGTAAGTCTTGGATATCCTCGATTTTGGCATCAGCATCTTCTGCTACTAGAATAGCCACGACAATATCTGCATATAGCGTTCAATTTGACGGGACAAATTATTTAAATTGTAGTACTAATGTTTTTATTATAGCATCTGAGCAGTTCACAATAGAAGCTTGGATAAATCCAACATCAATATCAGGCAAACAAACTATAGTTTCGACTTGGCAGTCAAATACCACCTCTGGTGGAAATCGAGGATGGAATTTATTTATTGTTGATGGATTTTTGACTTTTAATGCTTCTAGAGCGATATCTAATGACAGTATTAACATAATAACTAGTACAATAATTGTTACGGCTAATACCTGGAGTCATGTAGCAGTTGCTCGAGGGTCAGACAATAATATACGGATATTTGTCAATGGTCAGCTCGGAGGTGAATTTTCCTATTCAGCTAGTTTGGATCAACAACTTAGCTTCTTTACACAAGCAGGTACTAAGATAGGTACATCTTGGGTCAATGCAGCACCTAGTTCCAATTTCATTGGATATATCTCCAATGTTAGAATTGTTGAGGGACAAGCAGTCTATACAGCAGCATTTACTCCACCAACAACTGCACTTCCATCTTCGGTATCTCCAGGAAGCGTAACTATATTAGCATGTCACGCAGCAACATTTGTTGACGGTGCAATTCCTAGTACTTCTGGAACAGTTACAGCCAATAAAACGACTGCTGATCTTCCAATGATTTACGGAGATAAAGGTCCTTATTTAGGAGATGCGGCGTTTGAATATACTAATGGTGCATGGACCACAACATCAAATGTTGCTGCAAAATATTTCTTAGGGAATTTGGTAGGGAACTCCACAGGAACGCATACTGGAAATGTTTATACAAATAATCTTTTCTATACTAATGGCGCACCATTCTCAACGGGTATTAGTTCTTGGAATGTTCCTTCTGGTAATATATTAGCTGTTGCGAATACACAAGCATCTACTAGTAGAACCACTGGCGCTGTGACTGTGGCTGGTGGGGTTGGTGTTAGTGGAAACGTTTTTGCTGGTGCGATATATTCAGATAATTTATTCTATACTAATGGCGCACCATTCTCAACGGGCATTAGTTCTTGGAATGTTCCTTCTGGTAATATATTAGCTGTTGCGAATACACAAGCATCTACTAGTAGAATCACTGGTGCTGTGACTGTGGCTGGTGGGGTTGGTGTTAGTGGAAACGTTTTTGCTACTGCGATATATTCAGATAATATCTTTTACTCTAATGGGCAAACAATATCATCGGTACTAACAAGTAGTCCAGCATTTACTGGAAATGCTACTTTAAATGGGTATGAGATAGGCACTAAAATATTGCCACAAAATATTATAGCATCCGATTATACTTTGGTTTTGTCTGATAGCGGGTCGCAATTATTCCATCCTAGATCAGATAATACGACTGCTAGAACCTGGACAGTTCCGGCCAATGCAACTGTTGCTTATCCAATTGGCACTGCATTAACATTTATTAATCAATCAGGCGCTAGTAATGTGTCGGTCGTCTTCAATGATACGGTAGTATTTGGTGGTCAAACACAGACTGGTCCTATATTATTAGTTCCTGGGGCCGTAGCATCAGCCTTTAAAATTGCCTCCACAGAGTGGAATATACAGGGTGTTGGTATTGGTGGTGATCTTTATGTCGGTCCAGCCGGATATACTGGTAGTGTTGGTATTGGTTATACTGGCAGCGCAAGCACGGTGATTGGGTACACTGGAAGTGTTGGTGGGACTGTTAATCCAGCATTCACTGGAAATGGCACTATTAATGGTTTTGAAATTGGCACAAAGATAATACCCCAAAACATACAGGGCGGGAATTATACAACAGTTTCATCAGACAGTGGACGTCAAATATACCATCCAGGCACTGACACTACTGTCAGAACTTGGGATATACCAACAGATGCCTCAGTTTCTTATCCAATCGGCACGGTATTGACATTTGTTAATCATCCAAATGCTGCAAATGTAACTATAACTTGTTCGGATACAGTATATTATAGTGGGAATTCTCAAGTAACTGGCAATAGGATTTTGGCTAAAGGCGGTGTTGCTACTGCCATCAAAATAACTCAGACTGAATGGTTGATTTCTGGAACCAATTTATACTAAACATGTTAAATGTTTTTTGGAGGTTGAGTTTAAGTTAGCTTGGTGTTATAATTACAAAAATTATCAATCTTTAATAATCTTTGGCTAATCAAATTGTTGACACCGCCACATCTTTGTGGTGCCTAAATAGAAAAACCAAACAAACATCTTCTGGATGGATATCCGGAAATGCAGTTTGTTGCCACCATAATGGTGAAAGTGTTGACACCAGAGGACGGGGTGGAATAATAAAAAATGGTGATGAGTCTATTTCTTACAGTTGCTTTAATTGCAATTTTACTGCTAATTATACTGCTGGAAGGCCACTAGCCTATAAGTTCAGAAAATTATTATCTTGGCTTGGTGCTGAAGAATCAACCATAAAAAGATTGGTAATTGAAGCCATCAGGGTTAAAGAGTATATAGAATTAACTAACCCTCAAGTTGAAATAAAAAAAGATAATGTAGTCAATTATGCAGTTAGACCATTGCCCGAATCTGCAAGAACATTATATGAGTTGGCTGGTTTTTATGAATTGGCCGAATGGCAAAATGTGCCCAAAAATTATCACTCAGTCATTGATTATTTGTTTAATAGAAAAATCGACATTGAAAAATATAATTTTTATTGGAGCGATAGTCACGAACATAAATTAAGTCATAGAGTAATAATACCATTTTATTGGCAAGACACAATTATTGGATGGACTGCCAGAGCCATTGACAGCGCCATCAAACCTAAATATTATACACAACATGAACCCAACTTTGTTTTTAATATTAATAATCAAAAGTCTAATTGGCGTTTTGTCATAGTATGTGAGGGTGTTTTTGATGCAATGAGTATTGATGGTGTCGCTGTTCTGGGTAATGAATGTAGTGAGCAGCAAGCTGATATCATTGACAGTTTGGGGAGAGAAGTTATCGTAGTTCCAGATTTTGATATAGATAATAAAAAATGGCCCGGATCCAAATTAATCGACCATGCCATGGAATATGGTTGGAATGTTGCGTTTCCTGTTTGGTCCGAAACCTGTAAAGATATCAATGAAGCTATAGTTAAGTATGGAAAATTATTCACCTTAAAGGCGATATTGGACTCCGTCGAGACTAGTAAATTAAAGATTCAATTACGTAAGAAAAAATATATATAATATTATGACCAAAGAATACAATAGTGATTTGCAACGACTTTTTCTGGAGATGATGCTTCAAGATTCACAAACTTATGTGCGTGTTTCAAGCATTTATAACCCAGAAAATTTTGATAGAAGTTTACGTTCCACTGCAACTTTTTTAAAAGAACATATTGACCAATATAAGACGTTGCCCACATATGAGCAAATTGCAGCCACAACCGGTCTTGAATTAAAACCAGTACCGGAATTAAATGATGGACATTATGAATGGTTTTTCAATGAATTTGAAGGATTTAGTAAGCGAGGCGAATTAGAACGTGCTATTCTCAAAGCTGCCGATCTATTGGAAAAGGGCGAATATGACCCTGTAGAAAAGCTGATAAAGGATGCAGTGCAAATTGGATTGACTAGAGATATGGGCACAGATTATTATTCTGACCCTAGAACTAGACTTTTAAAATTGCGTGACAATTCTGGACAACTTAGTACAGGGTGGCCCACTGTTGACAAAAAGCTATATGGTGGGTTTAAACGTGGTGAGTTGGATATTTTTTGTGCAGGATCTGGCGGTGGTAAGAGTTTGTTTTTGGCAAACTTAGGAGTAAATTTTAGTTTTGCTGGGTTGAATGTGATTTATTTTACTTTCGAGCTTAGTGAGGAATTGGTGGGTATGCGTATTGATAGTATGATCACCGGTGTTGCTAGTAAAGATGTATTTAGAAATTTAGATGATGTTGAAATGAAAGTCAGACTCACTGGTAAAAAAGCTGGCGGGATGCAAATTAAATACCTACCAACAGGTAAGAATTGTAACGATTTACGTGCATATTTAAAGGAATATCAAGTAAAAACGGGCCTAAAACCTGACATTATTTTGGTAGACTATCTAGACCTTATGATGCCGCTTTCTGTCAAAGTTTCCCCGTCTGATTTGTTTGTCAAAGACAAATATGTCAGTGAGGAGTTGCGTAACTTGGCAATGGAAACTCAATGTGTAGTGGTTACCGCAGCGCAGTTGAATCGCGGAGCAGTTGACGAGATTGAATTTGATCATAGTCATATCAGTGGTGGATTAAGTAAAATTCAAACAGCCGACAATGTTATTGGCATTTTTACTAGTAGGGCAATGCGCGAGCGTGGTAGGTATCAAATTCAATTTATGAAGACTCGTAGCAGTAGTGGTGTTGGAACTAAAGTTGATTTGGATTTTAATATTGAAAGCCTACGCATTACTGATCCTGGCGAAGAGGGGCAGGAAAGTGAAAATAAAACGCCCGTATCAAATATCATGAGTCAGATTAAGGGCAAGCAGACTTCGGATGGGGAGTTAACTAAAAAACCTAATTGGGATAGAGCAACAGGAACTCCGGCATGGGAACAAGCCCCAAAAGTGTCTGCGGAAGGTGGTAGTACTAAACTTAGACAAATGCTTAGTTCATTGAAGTCAAATAATATTTAATAGTGCATAAATATTAGAAGATTGGGGCATATTTTGCAAAAAAAGACTCGCGGTATTCTTGAAGACTTAGACCTGTTCTTATCAACCAGAGATCAAAATCAGGTTTTAGAAAGTAGAGCAACTAATATTATACAAGGTGCTATTAACATCATTAATTCTATTAGAATTTCCTATGACGAGGAAACAGCACTAGAGCTTGAGCGCAGGTTGATTAATAGTATTCGTCTTCAAGATCCTGCCAAATTTACAAGAAAATTGAGATCTTTAAATAACAAATTATCCGACAATAATATTGAGGATTGAACCACTGATCATCGTCGCCCAACATAAATCACTATATTGATAATTATTTCAATAATTACATAAATATTATTATGAGACACAGGGTTGTGTCCATAATATTTAGGAGAATTTAAAATGGCAATTTTTACTCGTACAAACGGTGACGCTAAAGGCGTTGTAAACGTTGATGTTGGTACACGTGGTGCTGGCATTGGCACAATCATCGCTACTGGTATCGGCAAGCACCCAACCGCATTCAAGATCGACAGCAATGCTGATCTACGTGGCGAAATGGGTGTTGGTGGTCAAGTTGAGACAATGTTGCGTGTTATCGCTACACGTAGCTCTATCATCGCTTACCAAGTTGAGAATGATAACAGCGGTATTGTTAGTGTTTTAGTTGAAGCTACTAGCTTCGACGCTAGCAGTTTACAAACTGAGTTGTCTAACGCTGGTTTGACAACAGTTGTTACAACTAGTGGCGGCATGAAGTTTGCTTAATATTTAATTAAGTACATACTTAAAATCAAAGGGCGGGCTAAAATCCGCCCTTTCTACTCGACAAAAATTAAAAATACATACATTAGTTTTATTTAGGACTAATTAAATAAAAGTATAACAAAGATAGATGCTTGTTATAAAATTATTATGGCACACATTATGGTTTAACTTAGGCTCACTTAATCACAGCATCGTTTAAAGAAAAACGGAGACTTAATACAATGTCAACAGAAATAGAAAAGAAAAGTTTGGAGGCCCACGTTGAACTGTGTGCAGAAAGGTATTCTGCATTGGACCACAAAATAGAAAATCTTAAAGAAAAAGTTGAGAAACTAGAGTCTCATATTGTTTTCATTCGTGAAAAACTTTCAGATTCTGATAGTGCTCAAAGCAAACAATTTATCACCATAGGCGTATCCGTTTTGGCGGCATTAATTGGTGGAATTTTTGCATTGATAGTTAATTCTATTAAATAATAAATGAAGATCATAGAACTAGTAAATAACATACAGTTATCAATAACTAATGAGGAAGCTGATTTGTTGAACAAGTTCTCTGACGATAAAAACTTAAATAAGTCGGACCTAAGTCCTAGACAACAGATTTTGGCAAATCAAATGGTTAATAAAGATATATTACTAAGAACAAATCAAAATGGCCAAATCGTCTACTCAAAAAAAATCAAAAAATAAAAAAAATATCCCTACGGTGCAGGATATTGAACACGCGGTTGATAAGACTGTTGACTACATAAAAAACTGGCAGACTAAGGAAATAATGCCACTTTTGACAAAAAATGGCAATTCTGTACCAATTTGTGTTCCTATTAAAAATGGATATGCTATAGGTAGTCATACAGTTAAGAAAATTTCAAATAATATCTGGCATTTAACAAAATATTTAGATGGAAAAGTTTATGTTTTTAGTAGTAAAACATCAGCTATTTCTTATAGTTTATGTGAACAAAGACGAAGATTAAAATTAGCTAAGGAAATATTGGAGTTTGACTCAAAAATCGTTGATTGCCATGTAAAAATAGAACATTATCAGTATAGATTATCATCAGCTGTGAAGAAAAAAGATGAGTGGCAACGAGATTTTTCAAGCATCATGCTTTCAACTATAGAGGTTGAAATGGAAGAAGCTAAATACAGATTACAAAAAAGTTTAAATTTAACTAAATACTTTAAACTTTGGGTGGATCAATAGTTTTTGATCTACTAAACTTTGTATAAATTTTACTGAATTTGGAAAACAATATGAAACTAAAAGACATTGGACCAAAAGTCACAACAAAAAAAATGAATAACATTATGGAAAGCCGTTTTGGTTTTACTATCGATTATGGCAAACTGACAATGACTAAGGCTACTAGTTTGAGAAATCTAGTTAATGAAAACATTGACAAAATTCGTCACAGCTATGCTTCACATACTGTTGAAAAAAATCCAAAATACATGGAACTGTTTATGATCAGCGAAGCGTTAGGTCATTGGATTTCGAAACAAAAACAATTAACCGAAGGGGAAATTGGAAAAAGCGAGGCTATCCTCGCTGCTAAAGATATGGTTGACAGTATACAAGACATGTTGGAAAAAGTCAGCAGAATGCAAGTTGAACAAATGCCAGCATTGGTTGATACAATTCGTGATCAAATTAGCATGGAACAAGCAGATTCATTTAAAAATACTATTGGACAATTGTTGACTGGTATGATGGATCAATTAGGACAGGCTAGAGAACAAGCAGATTTGGCTGCAAGACAATTGGCTGGGGAAGCTGCTCCGCAACAAAATATGGCTATGCCAGGTGCAGATTTAGCCGCAGAACCCAGTTTAGATATGCCAGAACCAGAAAATGATTTTGATCAAGACGAAATCAATGGCGATGATGCTCAAGTGGATTTGGGAAGAGAACAGCGATAATTTGTTGGTCAAAAAGGTTTGAAGATAGTTAAAGGGTCATTAAATGAGAGCTTTTGAATTTATTAAAGAAGAAGTTATTGAAAATATTGATGAAAATGGTGGTTTAGAAGATGCTGCTGATTCTCGTGGCGACGAAAACATTATTTCTGCCCTAGGTACTTTAAAAAATCAAAGCCAAGATACGCATACTGAACCTAGAATCAAAATGGGCGCCATTGTGAATATTTTGAGAAATATGCCTGGTACTGAAATGTTTTCTGCAGAAAATTTAAAAGATGCAGTGAAATCAAATCCAAAAGTGAAAGCATTAGTCAAAGATATAAAAGATAATGATGAAGGTATCTCTTATGTGTATATTTCTACCGATTCAAACGACGAATCGGGTGAATTGCCCCCACAAGCCACGACTGCTGATCCTGACAAAACGGTTGGTGCTATGGCTAAAAGAGCATTGGGCAAGAGAGATTGATATTAGATTGGCAAAGTCCAATCTTGATTAATTGTTTTGATCTGTTATAATAGATCAAAGAGGCCATGATTTGATCACTAATAAATTCAATTATAAACCCTTGCCGAGGGAATCTATCGAAGGACGACGTCACTATTGTTTACCTGATGGATCTAGAGTTGCATCGGTGACTAGCATATTAGATGCTACACAGTCTGAAGAAAAAAAAGCAGGATTGGCACGTTGGCGTAAAAGTGTGGGCGAGGAAAAGGCTAGGGAAATTACTACAGAAGCAGCTTCCCGAGGCACTCGCATGCATAAATGGCTTGAGGATTTTATCTTAACTGATGATTTGGGAAAGCCAGGCTCTAACCCGTATAGTCAACAAAGCTTTAAGATGGCTAAATGTGTCGTTGAGAAGGGTTTGATTAATGTCAATGAATTCTGGGGGGTGGAAGTCCCATTGTATTTTCCCGGGCTATATGCTGGTACTAGCGATGGGTGCGGCATTCACTTAAATGATGAGGCTATCTTAGATTACAAACAAACAAATAAACCAAAAAAAGAAGAATGGATTGAGGACTATTTTATACAACTTGTAGCCTATGCATTAGCTCATAATGAGGTACATGGCACAAATATACGCAAGGGTGTGGTGTTAATGTGCGTAAAACCCCCAGAAATTGAACCAGGTTTGTGGGGAGAACCACAATATCAAGAATTTATTTTGAAACCAAAAGATTTCGATTATTGGGAAAATAAGTGGTGGGAAAGAGTTGAAAAATATTACAAAAATATTTAAAATACATAATAAAAACAGTTAAATAATATTTTAATAATCAAGATGTGGACAAATAACCCTGATGAGCGCCTTAGAGAATGGAAGGCGTTTCGAGTAGAAATCGGCACGTTGAGTTTAGACGAGGCCTGTAAAAAAACTGCGCATCTTTGGAGCTATGCTCCATATGTCACTAGATATCTGGAACCAGATAGAAAGCATTCGCTAATTCCATGGCCAGACCCATGGGATTTGCTCTATGAAAATTACTATTGTGATCTAGCCAAAGCACTTGGTATGGCATATACTTTATATTTGAGTGATCATAAGCCCGAAGATATCGAATTATCAATATATAAAAACCCTGAAAACGGGGACATTTTCAATATAGTCCAAATGTGTCAAGGGAAATATGTGCTTAATTATGAATTCGATACAGTTGTAAATAAAAAGCAGCTAGCAGATGTCTTAGAGCTAAAATATAGCTACTCCGCATCACAGTTAGAGTTAGACATCTATTAATAATAACAAGGATACAGTCAATGTCAAATATCACCGTTACTAAGCGAGACGGCAGTAAGGAATCTTTAAATCTAGAAAAAATTCACCAAGTGGTGTTCTGGGCCACCGAAGGCATAACCGGAGTCAGTGCCAGTGAAGTTGAAATTAAAAGTCATATTCAATTTTATAATGGAATAAAAACTAGCGACATTCAAGAAACATTAATTAAAAGTGCGGCAGATTTAATTGCTGAAGATACTCCCAACTATCAATATGTTGCTGGTAGATTGATTAATTATCATCTCCGTAAACAGGTCTATAATAGTTATACACCTTGGCCTATTTTTAAATTAGTAAAGTTTAATACTGATTTGGGATTTTATGATCCTGAATTGTTTTCAGCCTATTCTGAAGAAGAATGGAATACTATTGATGCATTTGTTGATCATCGTAGAGATGAAAACTTTGTCTACGTTGCGATGGAACAATGGCGTGGGAAATATCTAGTTCAAAATCGTGTTCATAAACAAATATTTGAAACTCCACAGATGGCGTATGCTCTTATTGCCGCAACATTGTTTCAAAAATATCCAAAAGAAACTCGACTACAATGGGTAAAAGATTATTATGATGCAATTAGTCTATATGACATCAGTCTGCCAACACCAGTTATGTCCGGACTTAGAACACCACAAAAACAATTTAGTAGCTGTGTGTTGATTGAAGCTGACGACAGCTTAGATAGTATTAATGCCACTACTAGTAGTATTGTTAAATATGTCAGTCAAAAGGCTGGTATTGGCGTCGGCGCAGGCCGTATTCGCGCTTTGGGTTCTTCTATTAGGCGTGGAGATGCTTATCATACTGGAATTGTTCCGTTTTTGAAATTATTCCAAAGTGCTGTTAAAAGTTGCAGTCAAGGCGGCGTGCGTGGCGGTGCTGCAACTGTTTACTATCCAATCTGGCATTTGGAAATTGAAGAATTGTTAGTGCTGAAAAATAACAAAGGCACAGAGGAAAATCGTGTGCGTCATATGGATTATGGCGTGCAATTCAACAAGCTCATGTATGAACGTTTGATTACTGGCGGGGACATTACTTGTTTTAGTCCCAATGATGTACCTGATATGTATACCGCTTTTTTTGCCGATCAAGACAAGTTTAAAGAGCTTTATGAACGTGCAGAAAAGAATCCAAAAATTCGTAAAAAAACAATTAAGGCTATTGATCTTTTCAGCGCATTTATGCAAGAAAGAAAAGACACTGGTCGCGTATATCTGCAGAATGTGGACCATGCTAATACTCACAGTCCCTTTAAAGAAGATGTAGCACCAATTAAGATGAGCAATCTTTGTGCAGAAATAGATTTGCCAACAGTTCCACTCAATGATATTAATGATCCCGATGGTAGGATTGCATTATGTACATTGTCTGCCATCAACTGGGGAAATATCAAAAGCCCTCAGGATTTTGAAAAGAAATGTAAGTTGGCAGTTAGGGGCTTGGATGCATTGTTAAGTTATCAGAACTACCCTATACTAGCAGCGCAAAAATCCACCCAAGAATTTAGGCCTTTAGGCGTCGGAATCATTAATTTTGCGTACTTTTTGGCTAAAAATAACCTATCTTATAGCAGTCCTGAAGCACTGGTACTGGTTGATGAATATGCCGAAGCTTGGAGTTATTATTTAATTAAGGCCAGTGCAGATTTGGCTCAGGAACAGGGAGCATGTACTCGTTGGAAAGATTTAAAAAGTGCAGATGGTCGTCTGCCAATTGATACTAGAAAACGAGAAGTAGACGAACTTGTTCCATATCAAGAGCGTATGCCTTGGGCCCAATTGCGTGAACAAATTAAACAATATGGTCAACGCAATTCCACACTCATGGCTCTAATGCCATCCGAGACTTCTGCCCAGATCGCTAACGCAACAAATGGAATTGAACCTCCACGTAGTTACGTGAGTATTAAACAAAGTAAAGATGGGGTATTAAAGCAAGTTGTTCCTGAATATAGAAAACTTAAAAATAAATATGAGTTGTTATGGGATCAACGTAGTCCCGAAGGTTATTTAAAACTTTGTGCAATACTTCAAAAATATATTGATCAAGGCATAAGTGTTAACACATCTTACAATCCTCAATTTTTTGATGATGAGAAGATTCCTATGAGTGAGATGTTGAAACACTTATTAATGTTTTACAAATTTGGTGGAAAACAATTATATTATTTCCAAACCAATGATGGTCAGGGTGAAATCGATGTTGAAAAAATGTCAGCAAAGAAAAGTCAATTAAATAAGCCACAGTCCGCAACTAATGTTGATGATCAAGATTCTTGCGATAGCTGTGTTATTTAAAAAATGAATAACTACGAAGCTTTTCACCGAACTTTTCTTGCAGAGATGCCATGGCGAGCACAGGGCGGAAATGATTTTCCTGCACAGCTGGAAATGCTACAAGAAAATATAAGTGACGGGGCCGAAATTATATCGTTGGGCGACAATGTATTTAAAACTTTATTGGGCAACCAAATAACTTATTGGGTTGGTGATAAAAACGCAATTAGTGTGTTGATTATCGTAGATACTGAAATTAACGGAAATTTTTGTAAAGTAGTGTTGACATCAAAAAATCCACAATTACCACCAAAATCCCCTCCTTATGCAAGCGAAGTATATTTACTAATAAAGAAGGATTTATCAAATTTGCATTTGACGTTCTCAAGCGACAGTATTATGTCTGATGACGCAATTAGGCTTTGGCGCGGTATGGTAGATAGAGGCGAGAAAGTTTCAGTGTTTGATACAAGCAAACATCAATATGTGTTAAGTGGCGTATCCGCAGTTGACGAGCTTGAAAAATATATTGGGGATATGGGCAATCAAAGATATGTCTTTGTATTATCTGAAAATTTAACCACACAGCGTGGAGCACATCATTTATTCAATTTAATGGAATTAAAAAGAAACATTTTATATCCATTATTCGAACAGTTAAATAGACAACAGGTAAATTAAACATAAAGGTATAAAAATGTCAGTATTTAATATTGCAAATAAAAAACATCATACGGATAGTTTAGCATTTCTAGATGCTCAGGGATCTAGCCCTATTCAAAGATATGATGTTGTGAAATATAGTCAATTTGAAAAGTTAACTACTAAACAAAATGGGTTCTTTTGGCAACCACAAGAAATTGATGTTATGCGTGATGCCAAAGACTTTAAAGAATTGACCAAGTTCGAACAGCACATTTTTACTAGCAATTTAAAACGTCAAATTTTATTGGATAGTGTACAAGGTCGTAGTCCTAATTTGGCCCTACTACCATTTGTTACTATTCCTGAATTAGAAACATGGATCCAAACTTGGGCATTCAATGAGACAATTCACAGTAGAAGTTATACACATATTATTAGAAACATTTATTCAAACCCAAGTGAAATTTTTGATGATTTAGTTAATATTGAACCAGTTATTAACTGTGCTGCCGACATCAGCAAGTATTATGATGATCTCATTGACTATGGATCCTATTATAAACTTTTGGGAGAAGGTGAACATACAGTTAATGACAAAAAGATAACCATTTCTTTAAGAGAATTGAAGAAAAAACTATGGCTTTGTATCAATAGTGTAAATGCTTTGGAAGGTATTCGTTTCTATGTTAGTTTTGCGTGTAGTTGGGCCTTTGCTGAATTGAAGAAAATGGAAGGCAATGCTAAGATTATTAAATTGATTTGCCGTGATGAAAATATTCATTTGGGTAGTACACAGATGATGATTAAATTGTTGCCGGAGGACGATGTAACATTTGCTGAATTGCGTGAGGAAACGAAATCTGAATGTGAACAATTATTTCTTTCGGCTGCCGAGCAGGAAAAGTCTTGGGCAGAGTACTTGTTCAAGGATGGTAGTATGATTGGTCTCAATAAGCAATTGTTATGTGACTATGTGGATTGGTTGACATGTAAGCGCATGACTGCTGTTGGGTTGAATTGTGGCATTAAACCTGGTAGCAATCCCTTACCGTGGACTGCTAAATGGATCGCAGGGTCAGAAGTTCAGATAGCTCCCCAGGAATCGGAAATCAGTTCCTATGTTATTGGTGGCACAGTTCAGGATGTGGATAATAATACCTTCAAAGGGTTTAGCCTATAGTTTGTGTGTGTTGTTTTGTATAAATAACACATAAGGGGATTTATTATGTCATCTAATGGAATATCAAACCTTCCCACTAAACAGGCTCGTCAAAAAGCCAAATTGGACTTAGCTCAGACTAAAAGACAGTCTTCTGGTAATGCCAATAGATATTGGAATACATATGATATCAATGATTTACCTACAAAATATGTAGGAAATAATCCTATTGATAATCCCAACATTGGTGGTTTGGCTGATCACCGTCCTTGGAAAACGCACATCTAACGATTGATGTGTTTCAAAAATTAGTTTAACTTGTTTTAAACTAAGATACATATATAATAAGAGAGAAATTATGCTAACTATCTATTCTAAAAATAATTGCGCCTTTTGTGGACACGCCAAGACTTTATTAACAAATAAGAATGTTCAATTTGAAGAGATCAATATTGAGCATGATCCAGTTGCTAAAGAGTTTATCCTTTCTCAAGGGCATAGAACTGTGCCACAAATTTATAAAAATGGACTATTGTTTGTGGAAGGTGGTTACCAAGGATTGGTAAAGCTTAGTGACGAACAATTTGACCAATTAAGTAAGGAAAACGATGCTAGTTAATAATACATATCAAACCAATGATATCATTGCATTAAAGTTAGTAAATGGTGATGAAATCATTGCCAAACTTACTGCCATTAATGGTGATGAATATACTTTGGAAAGACCCTGTGTAGTTTTGGGTAGTGCCAAAGGCATTGCGCTTATGCAAGCCATGTTTAGTTTAGATCCAGAAAAATCTGTAACAGTAAGATCAGAACATGTTATGATGACTTGCGAAGCAATGTCTCAAATGCGGGATCATTACATTCAAGTTACTACTGGTATTCAACCAGTCAGTAAAGGTTCGATTATTATTTAAAGGGGTGATATATGGGAGGTCCAGTAAGTTATGGAAAACCGCCGTTTGCTTCAACGGTTCTTGTTGGTGATGTTAGTGCAGGCGCCTCAAATAATGATCCCGGGCTCAGTCTAGCCACAGTCGAAGCACAGCAATTTGTTGCCGACGACATTGATGACGGAACTCCGGAGGGTGCAGCAAGAGCGGATGCATATATAAAAGAACAAGTGGCTGCTGGGGTATTTAATCAGACAGCTATAAATAAGGGCAACTCAACAGTTGCTAAAGAAACTGATACCACTGCTCCAAAAGATCCCGGACCAATGGCGGTAAATTGTGAAGAAATACATAAAGGATTTACATTATCAACCAAGTTGACTCCTAATATAACATTGGGAGAATTTATTAACAAATTACCAATCCTTCCTAATAATAAACTTTGTGCAGTTCCACCTCAGATGGGTTTAAAACCGGATGACATTGTTTGTAATTTGGCTAGTTTGTGTAAAAACGTTTGGGAACCAATTAAGACGAAATATCCCAACGCCGCAATGACTAATAATTTGAGGACTGGAAGCAATATAGGGGCAGGGCCACATGGTACTGGTCAAGCAACCGACATTCAATTTAATAGAAGTGGAGGGGGCAGCATATCTCCAAGTGACTATTTTGCAATTGCTCGATGGATAAGGGATAATATTAAGTTTGATCAATTGTTGTTGGAATATCACACTGCTCGTGGGCCATTGGTTGCTTGGATTCATGTCAGTATATATGCCGGCACTGGTAAAAAAGTAAACTCTGCAAGTAGAGTAATGACATTTATGAATCATAGAGTACATAGTGCTGGCTTATCTAACCTGGCAAATTAAATTATGTCCAATTTAACACCAGTATCATTGATAGCGGCTAGTGGATTGTTCACCGGGAAAGGTTTGGGTATAAACAAAACTTTAGTTATGGCTATTGACAAATTTTCGAATCAGGGAATTAGTGGTGCAATTAGGGGGAGGATTTCGACAGCCAGTGATAGTGCTAAACAGGCATTAGAATTTGCCCCAAGTTTTTTCACAGGATTTTTTCCTAATGGTATTATTGTACCAAATTCAGTTAATAAATATGATCTTTCTGGAGAAATAAAAAAATCAGCAGAGTCGTTGATATCGAATGGTATACCAAAATTTGCAGCCATATTTAATCAGGCTAGTTCATTTACAATAGGAGCTTTTACGGCTCACGGAGAATTGTCACAAGCTAAGGTTAAAAATTTTGATGACTTTGGTTTCCAATTTAATAATTTTCAGGACATGATAACTGGCGGGGTCACTAGTCAATTTGAACCAGACTTATTGGAAACATTATCACAAGAGCTTCAAAATTTGGGATCATTATTTAATATAAATGATCTAGCAACAATTTCAGACCCTAGAAGTTTGTGTAAGAATTTAATTAAACAAGGTTTGGGTGAAATTGGCAATTTAGAAGAAAAATTAACCAATGCAGGGTTTGACTTATCCAACTTGGAAGATGCAGATGCAAATGTTGTTAGGTCGATTTTGTCTACAATTGGAGAAAGAGACGTTGAAGAAATTCAAATAATGACTGGGTTTAAGTCTTTTAAACCATTATGTTGTTTAGAAGAAGCTTTAGAAATATCTTATTTGTTCTCTCCCAAAATAGCATTTAAAATTGGATCACTAAAAAACTTATCAGACAAACTAGTTAATATTGGTGGGAAGTTTAATGATTCAACACAACTTGCAAAGTTTTATGGAAGTATAGAGGTGGGAAATTTTGAAAATTTAAACAAATTAAAGACCCCTTCTCCGGATCAATTATTATTAGACCTTGATGAAAAAATCAAAGAAACTTATGGGTCTGGATCTGGACCGTTTAATAATCCCAGGATAACCGATGTTTTGGGTTCGGCAGCTGGCATAGGATACGCAGATGATCTATTAGACTCTGTGGAAATCCAAAAACAGCTATTGTCTACGGATTCAGATGTTATTGATTTTTATCGGTACTTACTGACCCCAAATAGTTTTGATGCTAACGTATTGTCATCTTTGATTGCGAATATCAATTCTAAACCCTTATTGCAAAATATAATTAACAAATTTAACTTAAAAATTATTAATAGCGCAACTAAACTAATAAATGAAATTTCTAATAGAAAAATTGCAAAAATTGATCCAAATACTATTACTGGCTCAATGTCGGACGTTGATAGTTTTATAAATCAATTACCAAGTATTGCGACAGATAATTTTGATTTAGGAGCATCTTTGCAGATAACTAGAATGGCCACCGATGATGTTTATGGGGAGGCTATTGTTGGTAGTCTATTAGAGACTCGCAACCTAAATCGTCTTGAATCTGTTAATATAACAGTTCCAAACAAAATGGATGCAATGGCATATGCCAAACAATTGAATTCAATGACTTAACGTTAGTCGTAGACTATTGTTGATCATTTTAATTTAAATAATTTAACTTGGGAGAATGATATGAGAGATATTATTAGAATAACATTGACACCATTTTTAATTTTGGCATTAGTATTCAGTCTTTGGATGAATATTGATCAATATACAAAATTAAGTTACTATCAAAAAATGTTTGATGATGCGCAAGAGTTCATTGCCAATGCCATCCCAAATTTTTCACAAACCAAAGCCAAAGCTGAACGCAATTTAAAAGTTAATTTGAATGAAGCAAGATGCATGGCAGAGGGCATTTATTATGAAGCAGCTACACAAAGCCTAATAGGCAAAATTGCTGTTGGTCAGGTGATTTTAAATAGAGTAAAAAGTCCAAAATATCCAAAAACAGTTTGTGATGTGGTCAATCAAAAAACTGGCGAGATTTGTCAATTTAGTTGGGCATGTGAGGATCTTAAAGATATTCCCAATAGTAAAGCATGGAAACAAAGTCAACAAGTGGCTTATGACTTACTCAGTAAAGATACAAGTCAAATGGTTGATATTACTGAAGGTGCAACACATTTTCACACCACAAAAATAAATCCTGGCTGGAAACTCAAACCCACCACTAAAATTGATGATCATCAATTTTATCGTTGAATTTAGTTAGACTTGAGTGTATAATACTTGCGGTAACCGCAAGTATGGTTGCTGAACTGTTCAGCAACCATACTTTAGTATAAGTATTTGTATAACAACGGAGCCAGTATGCCTAAAACTAAAGAAAATCCTGTTGAAATTGACGACACGCTAGAAGATGAACTAGATGATATTGGTATTGATGATGAAGATTTTGGCTTTGTAATCAGTCCTGATGGGGAACTCAAAGCTGTTTTTTTACCCGATGCTGGCGTTACGGTAATACCAAAAACAGTTCAAAAAATATTGAAAATCTTTAAGATTGACGATATTAGCCAAATTGAACTAACTACTAGCGAAACGTTGCATTAAAACAACGGTAAATTTCTATGCATTTTGGTTGACTTTTCAACCAAAATGACGTATAATAGTGGTATGGAAACAAAGAAAACCACTAGAAAAAGACGTCAAGATACACGTCATGCAGTCTACTCACTGGTCAATACTGTAACCAATGAATATTATGTTGGCATTACAGTATGTGGCGGCAAACCACAACAAGCTTTGAAAGTTCGATTTCAAAAACATGTTCGCCGTGCATTAACTGAAAACAAAGATTGGTCACTTTGCCAAAATATTCGTAAATATGGCGCAGATGTTTTTTCGGTTCTCCTAATAGATATTGTCAAAGGACGTAAGCCGGCCCATGCGGTTGAGCGTGAAATTATTAATAGTCAATTTCCAGCACTTAATAGTCATTAAAGTGTTGACTTTGATTTTATATTAGCATATAATTACTTTATTAACACAAATAGGTGTGTTAATACAATGATGTGGCGATTGCCAAAAACATCATTACCTTATGTTGTAAACAGTTTTAGGAGTTGATATGAGTAACAATACTACGGGTGCAAATCTTGCGCCGTTCGATCCCAGCGCCGGTCTAGGCGATAAACGGGTTCCCATTACAGACGTTGCTAAAGCGGTATCAAAACGCATCGGTAGCAAAGTAACTATGGTCAATGACCAATCTGTCATGGATGTTTTAAAATTTGCTTGGGTGCCAGCTAATAAGATTTTTATTAATTATAAACGTCAACGTTGGCCTGAGCCCAAGCATATGAAAAAGCTTTTGGCTAAATGGAATATTTTCTGTGTAACACCATTGCAATGTCGTTACGACCCAAATGAAGATCGTTATTACGGCTCAGATGGTCAACAACATATGACTGTCTGGCTTCTCAAATATGGCATGTTGACTCATGTCCCATGTTTTTATGTTGAAAGTACAGATGAAAATGTAGAATCTGTTCAATTGTTGGCATTGAATACAGATAACGAGCCAATGGCCAAATATTTTATCCACAAGCAAAAGATCATGATGGGCGACGTTGACGCAATTGCTTTGGAAAAGGCTGTCACAGATGCTTATTGTGAAACTGCATATAAAAAGCGTAGTGCTGGGTGTATTACACATATCAGCCATTTACAAGATGCTTATGATAGTTATGGCGCAGGTCCATTAACTTTGGTTTTGAGTAAAATTCGCCAATTTTGGCCAAATGACAAAATTGCAGAACCTACTATGTTGGGTTTTCTAAAAGTGCGTGAATTGATGATTGATCAAAATGCATTTTCGGATCAAATATTCAATGACATGTTCTATGAAGCTAGTAATTACAGTGAGTCTAATAAAGATCTTCACTTGGCCATTAATCATGCTTTTGAACAAACATATCCTACAAATTATAAAGGTATGGGTGTACGTGAAAAAGTAGCTAGTGGTATTATTGACATTTATGAACAGGCCACTGGGGTGAAAGTCTGTGATAAGCCATTTGACATTAAAATGTCAATTATGTATAATCATCCAGAAACAATTAATGAAGATGATGAAAATGGGAGCCAATATGAGTAACTCTATCGACTTCGAGGGCCCCGTTATGGGCTATACGGGAAAAGGTTCAAATTCTGTATTTAAAAAAATGTTTATTAATTTGGAAAAGAAGAAGGAAGAATCTTCAAACACTAAACGCCGTAGTGTGTGTGAATCCACAATTTATAGAGAATTTCTAGAAGCTCGTGGGGAAAATAAAACGGAACTTATGAGACGTAATCCTACGAAGAAAGAAATTAAGGACTGGCATTGGCGGCAAGAAAATTTTTTAGAAGTAAAGCGGATTTTATCTTTTTTAAATCGAAATTTGAGTCGTGCCGCCAATCGAGGAAACAAAAGTCAAAAGATTGATGTTGATCTTGATTACGTTTATAATATCGGAGCAAGTCAGGATTTTCAATGTGCTCTCACTGGAGACGAATTGGAATTTACAAGGGGCGGCTTTTATTGGCTAGGCAAATGGTGTAATCCTCATAGTTGTACTATTGACAGAATCGATAGCAATAAAGGCTATATTAAAGGCAATATTCAGCTTATTACATGGAGAGCCAATTGTCTTAAACAGCATTTAGGAAACGAAGAATTTATAGCTTTTTGTAAGGATGTCGCATATTGGCACAAGTAATTGCGAAAATAATAAAAAGTGAAATTATATCCAAAATATAATCCAGAAACATACTACAGTAGAGATATCTTTGCTGTAGTATGTAAGACTGGCGACCTAAGACCAGTTTGGGCTAAAGTAAATAGCTTGAACTGGAAAGTTGATTACGAACCCTATTTGGCCTTATGCCAAACTCATTGCCCATGTTGTGGTAGTAAATTGAACTATGGACTAGGAAAAAATAATCCAGGTAAGAAAGATTATGAAACCCCTAGTACAGATCACATTATACCTCAAAGTTATGGTGGCACAGATTCTATTGATAACTTTTGGATAATCTGCGAACGTTGTAATAGATTTAAGAATAATGCCACTTACGAAGATATAGGTCGTATGGAAGGCATTTTGAAGGTTCTTAAAGAACAAAAGATTCTTATGGAAAATCAATAAATTTGGTTGACAAAATCAGATTCTGATACTATAATAATAGAATGAAAACACAATATGTTAAGCCAATATTAGGTGCTAAAGTCAAAGTTGTTGCGAAATATCGTAATACCTTTATCTATAGGACCAACGATTGGTTTGAAGAAACTTATGTTGGCACTGTATTGCCCAATCATAAATTAACCCCGGCTAACAGTTTTGTATTAAATACTCCTGAAGATGTCAATACAAAAATCCGAGAAATTGACATGGGGTTTGTTCAAACATTAGATTATTTGGACGGACAAGTGGCCAAAAAAGAATCAATTACGAGTGACACACAGGTATTTTTAATTGCAGGCAGTAAAGGTTCACAATATGCTGTGACTAGGCAAGGTAAAAAATATACTTGCACTTGTAGTGGATTCCAATTTAGAAAAAATTGTAAACACATAGAGGAAGTAAAGCAATGAGTGATCCTTGCTATCGAGTGATTGGTGATTTAGAAGTTCATCCCAGCCGGTTGAACAAAGAAGCAATTATTCTTGCCCAAGCTGAATTTGGTAATGATGAATTTTTCTTTGGCTGTAGAACTGCATTAGATCCAATGATCACTTTTGGATTAAAACAAATTAAGGAAAAAACAGATGAAGATGGTCCTGGCTTATCTTGGGATATGTTTGTTGGCTATATTACTGGTTTTATTAATCGTTCAGTTACCGGCAATGCAGCTCGTAATTCCATTGATAAAATGATGAAACAAGCCACTAAACAAGAGTGGAATGGATGGTATAGACGCATTTTAATTAAAGACCTTCGCTGTGGTGTTAGCGAAAAAACTATTAACAAAGTAGTTGCTAAAAAATATAAAAAATATGCCATACCTATTTTTGGATGTCAATTGGCTCACGACAGTAATGGTCATGAAAGCAAAGTCACTGGCAAAAAATTAATCGAAGTCAAGTTAGATGGCGTTAGGGTTATTACCGTTGTCTACCCTGATGGCTGTGTGGATCAATTTAGTCGAAATGGCAAAGAACTGTCGAACTTTACACAAATTAAAGATCAATTAAAACGAGTTGCTAGTTCTTTTAAAGAACCTATAGTACTAGATGGTGAAGTTATGAGCTCAAGCTTTCAAGACTTGATGAAACAGGTTCACAGAAAAAGTAATGTTCAAAGCGATGATGCAATTCTCAATTTGTTCGACGTATTGCCTTTGACAGATTTTGAAAAAGGGCGTTGTGAAACACCGCAAGAATTTAGAAGCAAATGGCTTCAAGAATGGGTTAAAGTACACGAATTAAAACTGCCAAATATTGCATCTGTTGGCCAAGAATTGGTTGACCTAGATACTGATGACGGTAAAAAACAGTTTAAGGAAATAAATCAAAAAGCTATCGACGGTGGATTCGAAGGTATTATGATTAAAGATCCTGAAGCTATATATGAGACAAAAAGAACCACTAGCTGGTTAAAACTCAAACCTTTCATTGAGGTATCCTTGGAGGTAGTAGATGTTGAAGAAGGCACTGGTAGAAATGTGGGAAAACTCGGGGCTTTGGTGGCTCGAGGGATCGACGACGGAAGAACAATTCAGGTCAATATTGGTAGTGGTTTTAGCGATGCTGATCGTGACGAGTTTTGGATTAACCGTGCTGATATTATCGGGCATGTGGTTGAAGTCCGCGCTGATGCTATAACACAAAATCAAGATGGTTCATACAGTTTGAGATTCCCACGATTTATTCGTTTTCGTGGATTTGAACCTGGAGAAAAAATATGAGTGAAGAACTATTATGTAAAGATTGTGTTCACAGTCGAAATCATTGGTGGAGATTCCTCGGCGAACACAATTATTATTGTAGTTTAGGAACTATCAAAGGCACCATTAGCCCTGTCGATGGCGGCTCTACTGTAGATAAACCAATGCCTTGTAGTATGGCAAGAACCCGTCGTGACATTTGTGGTTTTGATGCTGAAAAATGGACTCCCAAAGATACTGCAAAAAATATGCTTACTGTTTTGAAAAGAAATTATGACACTACCACTTAATTACCAATCAATGCCAATCGAAGAAAAAAACCTCTCTGTGAGAACAATCCTACAACAAGGTGTACATCAAGTGACTTTTACTAAAGTAGATGGGTCGGAAAGAACCATGCCTTGCACACTTGACAAAAATATAGTTCCACCAGCACCAATCGTTGAAGATAAAAAACCAAAAGAACATAAACCCGAAACACTAAGCGTTTGGTGTACTGACGCCGCTGCCTGGCGTAGCTTTCGGGTTGATAATTTAATTTCTATTCAAGAACCCAATGCCATTTCTAACCAAGACAGCCATTGATAGAGTTAAACAATTAATAGAACGCCGTGGCAAGGGTGATGGAATTCGCATTGGTGTTAAAACTACAGGTTGCAGTGGACTTGCTTATACGCTAGAATACGTTGACATATACACTTATAACATGTCAGACGTAAACTATAGTCAAGCTGGTATATGTGTATTAGTAGATAAGAAACACGAAGCATATTTAAAAGGTATGACGGTGGATTGGGTACGCAATGGTCTTAACGAAGGTTTCGAATTTAGAAATCCTAACGAGCGAGATCGTTGCGGATGTGGAGAAAGTTTTAGAGTTTGATCAACTCACATTTAATATTATAAAATTATGAGCAGATGGTATAGAGAATCAATTAAAAATGGGCAAACATCCCCTGCCCATCTAGCCACATTTGCAGTTGATAGAATCAACTATATATCATTATCTAAGAATCGCCCTTTGTCTTTATTAGATGTTGGGTGTGGTTCAGGAGAACAATTTGATGCCATTTCCAATCGAATCGGTTTGGAGAAAATTAGCAAAAAGATAGGCATTGAATGGTCCCCGGCAGCAATTGAAAAACATAAAACAAAAACCATCTTCGATAATGTGGTGCATTGCCAATCTGAACGTTTACCGTTTTCAGATCAAGAGTTTGATATTGTCACAAGTATTGAAAATTTAGAACATCTATACGTTGAAGATGTTATAACAGCTATTGAAGAACTAAAACGTATAGCAGAATATATTATATTGATTACACCATTGACTAAAGATATCATTAACTATTGGTGGCTATGCTGTGAGATTGCAGAGGCAAAGAATGATAGAGAATTTTTAGGATTTGAAGAATTTATGGGTTTGGAAGGCGCTGTACATAAATCAACAGTTTATACTCCTTCAATGATAGAAGCAGGATTTGCGTTTAATAGCGATATACACGGATTTTATTTTGCCAAATCAGCTAATATAGATATATCCAAGATTAGGTGTGCTGGAATGACTCGTAGAAATTTGCCCAGTAAAGATTGTGACTTTGGTGAACATTATCTTTCTGTATTGGTCGATTCATTGACTATGCGAATTTAAGATTGTTTTATATTTAATAGAAGGTAATATTATGGAAAAACAAAAAGAAACACATTGGATTGTCACATTAGAAGAAGATCCTGAAACTGGTGATTTGATCATGCCTATCCCAGCCGACCTTCTTGAATCCCAAGGATGGGTGACTGGTGATGTGCTGACTTGGGATAAGGATTTGGAATCAGATTGTTGGACATTGACTAAAAAATAAACACAGTTAGTCAACTGATTCCAATTCCAAAGCGTTATATATATACATAGACAATGGTTGTGTATGTAATTTAACTTAAAGGACTAAGATCATGAAATCAACTGTTATTGCAATCTCCACTTTGTTTGCCGCCATGGCATTTGCTGCTGATGTAGCTAAAACCCCTGCCGCACCTACAGCGACTCCGGTGACTGCTGAAAAGAAAGTTGAAGTTAAGCCTGTCAAAAGCCCTGCTGCCAAAGACGCAGCAACGACTGTTGAAAAGACTACCTCAACCAAATCTACCAACACAACTACGACTCGGCCCACTACCAAGTAATAATTCCTATTACGAAGATGATGACGATGTTGTTACAGAATTAGATCTCCATCGTGGTTATGATAGGCCACGATTGGTTGAGTCTGATGAAGAAGATCTTGACCAAGACGATCTAACTGACCATATTCGCATTAGATTATTGATAGCTAGGCTCAGAGCTTTGGAAAAATATCCAGGTTTGAGTTGATAAACAAAGGATCTTCGGATCCTTTGTTTTTGGTTGAATTGACTATTGCATACTAATAATGTTTTTGTTACAATCGACACATGCTGCTTACTACAGCTTTTAACATTAAGGAAATTAAACATGAAACATATCAATCCAGAAACTAAAACTTTCAAATTGTTCTCCGCTATGCAGCAGGGCGAGACTGTCACTGCTGCCCAAGCCGAAAAACGTTTTGGCATCAAAAACATCCGTGCAGAAGCTACTCGCATTCGTAACGCCGGTTTTGCTGTTTATGCTAACCGACGTGTTGCTGGCAATCACGTACATGTTACAGAATACCGTATTGGTAAGCCATCACGTAAGTTGATTGCAGCCGGCTATAAGGCCATCGCACTTGGTATCGTTTGATTATAACAACATAATCAACAAAAAGGGTCTCAATGGCCCTTTTCTTATGACTAAATCATACTAAATACTTAGAATTTAGTGTATAATCAAGTTATGAAAATAGATTGCATCAGCGACACACATCTAGAAATGTCTGACCTCATATTGCCCGGCGGCGATGTTTTGATCATGGCCGGCGACATTCTAGAAGCTGTGAACGTTAAACCCAAAAATTACGATCCATTGAACCTTATGGATACTGCTGGTAAACCAAAACGTATTGATCGTTATTATAGATTTTTGGTTGAAGAATGTGCCAAATATAATCGCGTGATCTACGTGATGGGAAATCATGAATCATATAATTTTATGTATGATAAGACCTATAATCAATTGAAACAACATTTGCCCGATAATGTTGATCTATTGGAAAATCAATCAGTGGAGATTGATGGTGTGGTTTTTATTGGTGGAACTTTGTGGACCGATTTAAATGGTGACGATCCATTGACTGAATTTACTGTAAAAGGTGGTATGAATGATTATCGCACAATCACCCATTACTATAAAGATAGAGGTCTATATTATAGACTAACACCGGCGGTTACTAGAGCCGCACACAGTGTGACAAAACAATATATTTCAGATACGGTGCTGGCCGCCGGCTCTAAACCCTGTGTAGTGGTTACACATCATGCGCCAAGTCTACAAAGCATTAGTCCAAGATTTAAAACTGAATATCACATGAATGGTGCTTATTGCAGTAATATGGATGACTTTATTTTGAACCATCCACAAATCATCGCTTGGCATCATGGCCATGTGCATTCAAGATTCAAATATCAAATTGGATCAACTTGGGTATTGTGTAATCCACGTGGTTATGTGGGTTATGAACCAATGACAGAAACTTTTAAACCTCAAGGCTACACCTTGGATGCATCTGGGCAAATAGCATTTGACTCAGCTGAGTGGTTATAGTATAATAACTGAAATAGATTAACATAGAAGGATATTTGAATTAGAAGCGACTGTGGTGTAATCGGTAGCCACACGAGACTTGAGAGTAAAATTTGAGTGCCCTGGTGGAAACATTGGGAGTAGAACCCGTCAAATTCGGTGAAGGCTGTAAAATGCTAATACCGAGCGAAGCCTAAGTAGAAATACTTTTGAACGTGTAGAGACTAGACGGCGGGCATCTAAAGTAGCAATACTATGATGAAGGTATAGTCCAGACCACAAACTGTAAAGGTAGTGAAAACTATAGTGGTAAGAAAATCTCGCGCTGTAAGGCGTGCCGGTTCGAGTCCGGCCAGTCGCACCATAATTATTTAATAATGAGTAACAAACAATGAACCCTTTTAAAGATCAAGAAAAATTTATGCTGGCCTGTGATCAAACAGTGGGCGAGTTCAATGTAAATCAATTCAATTTATATACTAAATTGATTGAAGAAGAATTCAAAGAGCTAGGCGTTGCTATTGAACAAACAGACCAATTGGAAACGTTGGATGCATTAATTGATATTTTAGTTGTCACCATTGGTGCTATACACAGTATGGGTGCAGATGGTGAGGGTGCTTGGGAAGAAGTGATGCGCACCAACTTTGCTAAGATTGATAGTGAAACCGGCAAAGTTCGTAAACGTGATGATGGCAAAGTCTTAAAACCTGCAGATTGGCAACCGCCACAACTGGCTCAATTTATTTTAAAGAAGTAAGAAATTATAAAAAGGGTGCTTTGTGGGCCTATAGTTCAGTTGGTTAGAACAGTCGACTCATAATCGATTGGTCACAGGTTCGAGCCCTGTTGGGCCCACAAAGCATCCTTTCTTCGAAATATCTGGCGTTCGTATAATGGAGAATACAACAAAGTTCGTATAAATAAAATATAAGCGACTGTAACTCAATGGATTAGAGTACTCGGCTTCTACCCGAATTGTTGGGGGTTCGAATCCCTCCAGTCGCACCAAATTTATTTTTTATATGAAAACAACAAAATGTAACTCTTGTGGTACTGACATTAGAAATTGCAATCTTTCAAAACATATTAAAGCATGTGATGGAAATTATAAGCCTTTTAAGAAATCGACAAATTGTCCACATTGCTTAATAAATCTATTAGAATCATCTATAGACATCCCTAATCATATTCGATGGTGCCACCAAAATCCTAAACGTAATGATTATGTAAAAAATCAAAATTGTAAGCAAATGCAAACGCCAGAGGCTATTGCTAAAAGACGTGAGGGGATCAAAAAAGCACACGCTGACGGAAAATATGATCATGTTGAACGTGGCACTAGTTTTAGAGGAAAACATCACACAGAAGAAACCAAGCGGCACCTAAGAGAAAAAGCACTATCAAGTCCGCATAGAAGATTAGTCAGATCTATTAGACAATATACAAAAAAAGACGGCACTGTTGTTATTTTAGACTCATCATGGGAGGAAGCATTAGCTATTCGTCTTGATGAAATAGGGGTCAATTGGGTTCGACCAGGAGCAATTAAATGGGTTGATGATAACAGTGTCACTCATAACTATTTTCCAGATTTTTATCTAATAGATTTTGATTTATATTTAGATCCCAAAAATCCTTATGCTATTAAGGCACAGCAATCAAAAATAAAATGTTTAACGGAACAAATAAAAAATCTTGTAATCCTTAAAGGATTGGATGAGTGTAAAAATTATACGCCCCTCCGGTCAGGCCAAAATATATTTTAATAATACCATTGACTTTTCAACGATTAATAGTCTATAATATCAGTTATGGAAGAAACAGAAAACACAAAATCATTTAACGTGATCGATATTACTCCTTTAACTACTGCCGACATACCAGCATTGACCACAGAACAAATTGCGGCATTAAATACATCTACTAATTATAATCCCGTCAATCCTTCCAATTGGTCTACATTAACTCTTGGTGGCGGGTTTGGCGCCATTGGCTCATCATCAGGAACTTATTATGCAACAGGATCATCACCTTATACATTTAGCAATAGCACCTCAAGTGGCAAAATTCAATTAACGGGCGATAATGCTGATGTTGAAATAAATGGTGTAAGTCTCAAAAAAACATTAGACAGCATCAACAGCAGGTTAAATATTTTGCAACCAAATGTCAAATTAGAAGAAGAATGGCAAGAGCTTAAAACCTTGGGTGATCAATATAGAGCATTGGAAAAAGATTTGGAAGAAAAGTCCAAAATGTGGCAAGTGTTGAAAACTCCTTTACCGGAAGAAAATTAAATACAAAAAGTTCTTGACTTTAAACATAAATAAGCATACAATATATATAACAGGAAACAAAATGTCAGTTTATACTTATTTGGATTGGTCAAACATTTATTCAGCAGATATTTCTGTCTGGGCGAATATTGACGTCTGTGATTTGGTTGAACCGAAATCGGGGGTCCGAGGAGAATAAAAGTATAAAAATACTAATTTATCCAAAGACCCCAGGACTAAACACCCTGGGGTTTTTGTTTTTGTAAGGGATAATATGAACGAACCAGAAATTGAATATACAAATTTAAGCAATAGGATTGTCGAACAAGTTTTAGAACAAACAAATTTGATTTTAGATGAAGATGCTAAACGAAGATTGTTTGAGGATAAACTTGCTCGAGCCAAGGCTTATTCTGAAATGTCTAAACAATTTAAATTTTTAGATTAATTTGATTAAAAGTGTTGACGGGAAACGAGGTCCTGTGTTACACTATAAACTAACACAAACGGTCGGAGACTAGGATGAATTCTCTCGTGTGAGATGAAAAATTAGATCGTATTAAAGCTGATTGCCGAACAGTCAAATTGCATCAGCAGATGAGTAATCAGCTTTAATACACCTATTGGCGACAGTAGGTAAATAGATTACTGGGGGATTGATGTAATGGGAGCCTGGGACCTTTGCAAGGTCTTCGTAACAGTTCGATTCTGTTATCCTCCACCATTTGCCGCGGGATATAGAAACGGTATCTTATCAGTCTCATAAGCTGATGTTGGGGGTTCGATTCCCTCTCCCGCTTCCAATTATTTTGAAAAATATTTTATGGCACATACACAACAATTTGATTATATTAAAAAACTTAAAACACAATTTCCTCAACATTTTTCTAATGTTGTTGTTCTTGAAGTGGGAAGTTTGAATATAAATGGAACTATTAGAACTTTTTTCGATAATTGTGCTTACTTAGGCATTGATATTGGGGTAGGAAAGGGTGTTGACTTAGTTTGCGAAGGTCAAAATTTAAATCACCCAGATAACAGTTATGACACTGTGGGCAGTTGCGAATGCTTTGAACATAACCCTTATTGGGTAGAAACATTTGCTAATATGCATCGAATGACTAAACCGGGCGGATTGTTATTTATGACCTGTGCTACTACGGGTAGACCAGAACACGGCACAACAAGAACATCACCGATGGATAGCCCATTGACTATTGGTAAAAGTTGGGATTATTATGAGAATTTAACTGAAAAAGATTTTCGTGATAACTTTGATATTGAGTCCATGTTTGCTAACTATGAGTTCTCGGTAGATCCCGAACATTGCGATTTGTTCCTTTATGGAATTAAAAAATAAAACTCATACTAACTTTTATGTTGCTTTTCTGCAACTAATAAAATAAAATATTTGGTAAAAACACCAAATTATTGTATAATAACAGCATACGTTAAACAACTGGAGTTAAAAATGGGATTCGAAACACTGGTGCTAAATCGTGTAGAAGAAGTATTAGGTCAACCACGTAAAGCTTGCTTCTTCAATGGATCCCTTTTTGTAGAATGCGATCCTAGTCAGGCTCGTAAAGTGTTTAGCACAGTTTTTACAGAATTTGATAAAAAAATACAAATTTCTGGACCTGTACAAGGCGAATACATAATTGACTTTGTTGTATAATAACTTATGAATACTATGGAATCTTGGACTAAGAAATTCATACGTAAAGGCTATACTTTGCGTGATGGCGTATGGTTTTATGATAAAGAATGTCGATATCCTGTATATTACACTGGTTCATAATACCCATACAAAAATAAAGTGTATTGAAAATTGGTTGCTCAATTATTGAGTTTTTGTTATAATATATACATGTTAAGAAATTAACATTTGTTCTTTAAAAATATCAATCGCATATATGTCACTAAGTGACCTCTATATGAAAACACATTGGGGCGTGGGTCCAGAGATAACTTCATGCTTGGCCCTGACAGGATACAGAAGCAGACCTAAACCTGTTGTACAATGTGTTTTCATATAGAGTTTTTTGGTTGTTCTAAAGGCCAGACCGCGCTGAAATATGCTTAAGGGCGAGGCGGAGAACATTAAATGGGGACGACCGCCCCAGCCACTCTCTATTTTAT
>Ga0114963_10000159_pt1 | contig 42327 bp, 50 predicted proteins | sample C_131016_EF_Meta_FD_87019 | JGI IMG/M metagenome (GOLD analysis project Ga0114963, IMG submission 87019) | Freshwater microbial communities from Lake Croche, Canada to study carbon cycling - C_131016_EF_MetaG | ecosystem: Environmental > Aquatic > Freshwater > Lake | place: Lake Croche, Canada... | reverse complement strand
ATTTCTTCTGTGCCTACCAGGTTAAACTTTGGACAATGTGCGCCGCCAAAATCATCGACATGATGATAATCTGACATATTCAGAATAAACATCAACCCATCCGCAACATCTTTGGCATGAATGTACATGCGAGTACCTGCGCGAGTTTTGGTAGGATCAGCATGAACAATAACCTTCTGTCCATCTCGAACCTTTTGAATAGTAGCAGGAATAAACTTTTCTGGATGCTGCCGTTCACCAAACACATTCATGGTGTGTGTGATGATCATGGGCATCTTGTAAGTATTTTCATATGCCACACAGAATTCTTCTGCTGCTGCTTTGCTTGCGCTGTAAGGATTCGTGCTGTTATAGCGATCATATTCCTTATAACTCACACCAGGCGGCGCTACACCAAAGATTTCGTCTGTGCTGAAGTACACAAATTTTTCTAGATTGGGAAGATTCTTGCGGGAATAGTCTAGCACATTCACAGTGCCCACCACATTGTCCTGAACAAATTCCATTGGATAAGTGATGCTGCGATCTACATGGCTTCCTGCTGCCAGGTGCAGAATGATATCAACATGACCGATATCTTGCACAATTTGATTGTTTATTTCTGCTTTCAGATCATGAAAGATGATTCGCATACGACGAGCAATTTCTGATCGATCATATTCTTGCAGCATGTCATGCAGTCGATTCAGATTACCAGAAATATCCAGTCTGTCCAAACTGATGATATTCCAATCTGTATCGCGCAAAATTTTATCAATAACATGGTGAGCAATGAATCCGGCACCGCCGGTAATTAAAACTGTTTTTGGCATCGTTTAACCCTAAAATAATAATAAATGTTAGTATACAACAGAAGGCGGCAAGAAAGATATCACTGATTCTTCCGCTTTACTGATTATATAATCTTTATATTTTTCTTTGTTGTTAACCACTTCTTTGGGGAAATATTCGTCCATACTGACCGCAGTAAATTTTACACCGTCGTCGTGAATCAATCCGTCGCCCTTTTCTATACTACAATCAATGTCTATATTGTCAATTATTTCTGGTCTATTCGTTTCAGTATGAGAAAAACTCTGTATTTTCAACTTAGCAAAATCTGAGCCTCCTAAATAACTGAATTGCCAGCCAGCATGTTCAATTAGCCTTACTCCATCACCGCAGTGATTATACGGAAAACAATCTAGAAAAAACCTGTTGCGTCTGAGTTCATCTGCAGAATTCAAGTGTTTGGCTCTAACGCCGACCCCCCAGGTAGAATAGTGTCCATGGGTGCGGTTGTACGACATCAAATAGTTAAACTTAAAATAAAACAACGGCATACGCAATGCCCAGATCGAGGTATCATGGTTTTTTCTAATAGAAGCAATAGCATCGGCTCTAGGAATTTCGTCTAGATCTGTTATCAATATGACATCATTATCATCAGCATTTTGCACACCGATAGAAATTGCATCTCTTTGAAATTTTTCATTTATCCAAGGATCTAGATCCATTGGCATCTGTACTTTGACATGTATAATTTTATCTGCATAGTCTTTATATCGTTCTTTATTTTCTTCGAACAGGAAAGGTTTAGAAATGTTTGTAAATGTAGTGTTTCCTTCTACAATGACAAACTTGTCTACAACCTCATAAAGTTCTTTTAATCTTATTTCTAGTAAATCAAATTCGTTAAAAAAGGTAAAGCAATCGTATATTTTCATATGCATACTTATGCACACAGACTATCAATCGATGAAAAAAAATTTCACTCCTTGACATTATAAACAACTAAGTATATATTATATCCATTCACACCACAATTTATATCCAAAAATTAAAAAAAGGTTTTCAAATGAAAGATATTCTAGATCAGGTCAAACATTACATAGAAGAACAACAGTCTAAAAAGACATGGGTAGCCGGCAAAGATTTCGTAAATTACGCTGGTCCGTATTTTAACTCTGAAGAATACGTTGCGGCGGTAGAAAGCCTTTTAAACGGCTGGCTAGTACTGGGCACAGATGGTCTCAAGTTTGAGCGAAAGTTTTCCAAGATTCTTGGCCATAAAAATGGTATTTTGACCAATAGTGGCAGCAGCAGTAATCTGCTTATGATGGCTAGTCTGACCAGCAAGAGAGGATTGGCTTTGCCCAAGGGAACTAAAGTTCTCACACCAATTGCAGGATTCCCGACCACGTTGAATCCTACGCTGCAAGTTGGGTTTGAACCAGTGTTTGTAGACATCGAACTAGATACGCTAAATCTTGATTTGACTAAAGCAGAAGAACTGATCAAGCAGCATGATATTCGAGTGATCACCTTTGCACACGTTCTAGGCAATCCGCCCAACATGGATCAGGTAATGGATCTAGTGAATCGATACAACCTGGTGTTACTGGAAGATTGTTGTGATGCACTGGGTAGCACGTATAATGACCAGACATTGGGTAGTTTTGGATTGATGTCTAGCTGCAGTTTTTATCCTGCCCATCACATGACTATGGGAGAAGGCGGGTTCGTAGCTACCAGTGACAGCATGCAAGACATGATTTTGAGGAATCTACGAGAATGGGGTCGTGGATGCTACTGCGCTGGACCTGAAGCCAACAAGCTCAAATGCGGTACATGTAAAGAACGATTCAAGAATTGGATTCCGACATTACCAAATGAAATTTTTGACCACAAATATGTTTATGATGAAATAGGATATAACCTCAAACCTATTGAATTGCAGGCCAGTATGGGACTAGTTCAGCTAGATAAACTTGATGAGATTCACATGTTACGTCGTCGCAACTATGATTTATTGTTTGATATCTATCGCAACTATGAAGAATTCTTTTATTTGCCACGCGCCACTGCAGGCAGCAATCCAAGTTGGTTCGCTTTTCCTCTAACAGTTAGATCCACTGCTCCTTTCACACGAAGTCAGTTGGTTGATTTTCTAGAAGAAAACCTAATTCAGACTAGACCATATTTTGCAGGCAACATCATGCTACAGCCAGCATATAGTCATCTGATGGATCCAAACAAAGCAATGTCAGAGTTTCCAAATGCCACACATGCAATGACGCATACATTCTTTCACGGTACCAGCCCTGTGATTACTCCAGAACAGATAGAATATATTGGTTCTGTAGTGAATAAATTTATGAATTCAGTAATCTGAAACTCTATAAATATCTGACGTCTAACATCGAGGTTTTTATGTACGCCATTGTGACCATGCACGATCAAGCATATGCTGAACTAGCAGAAATAACCTGCACTCAAAACAAAGTGCCTTACTGTGAACGACATGGATATAAGTTATTTGTGAAAACAAACAATTTTAGTCCAACAATACCTGAAATAATGTTTGATAAATTTAGATATCATCTGGAGGTGCTTGAGAACAATCCAGAAATTGAATGGACATGGTGGCTGGATTGTGATGCCATGATAACAAATTTTCAAACTACGCTTGAACAATGGTGCGATCCAGACTATCAATGTATTATCACAGTTGATCGTTATAACCTCAATGCTGGTTCATATTTTTTACGCAATACATTGGAAAGCAAAAACTATTTCAAGTATTTGCTGAGTTTGGAACAAGAATATTTAGACAAGAAATGGGCAGAACAACAAGCGATGATCGACACCATTGAACAGTTTCAAAGCATCATTAAAATTCATCCTCAGAGAGATTTCAATAGTTTTGACTATGATTATTACTATCAAGATCACGGTAACACACATGATTGGGATCTTTTTGGCAATAACGGAAATTGGCAACTAGGCGATTTCGTTTGTCATTATCCAGCAATAAGATATCAAGAAAAAATCCGATTAGCCTCAGAAATCATGAAAAAGATTATTTTTTAAGAAAGACAAATGACAGTGTTAAAAGAGTATTAAATGACTGTATACGATTGGTGTTCTTTTTGAATAAAGTTCAAGGACTATTTACTATGAAAATAGCTATATTGGGGGCTAATGGATTTGTAGGCCGTAACATTAGTCTAGATATGTCAAGAGATCATGAAGTTCATGAAATAACACGAGACGTATTAAATCTGTTGGATTCGTCAGCAGTGCGCAGTCATTTTATGCGTGAAAAATATGATGTGGTGATTAATGCTGCAGTATCATATACTTCTGAACATTTACTAGATGACAGTCGAAACAATCTGGGATTGTTTATGAATATTCACGCATGTCGAGGATTATTTGGAAAGTTTATAAATTTAGGTTCGGGCGCAGAGTTTGATCGAAATCGAAATATAGATCAAGCAACTGAATCTGAGATATTTGACGCCATGCCTAGCGACAGTTATGGATTTGGACTAAATGTCAAGAGTAGAATCTGTTTTTTCACGGACAAATTTTATACCATACGCATATTCAACTGTTTTGGTGCAGGAGAAGCTTCTACACGATTGTTTGCACGTTATTTAAATTCAGACGGGCTAATTGAAATAACCAATGATAGATATTTTGATTACATCAGTATTCAGGATTTGTGTGTTGTAATAAGGGATTGCGCAGAAAACTCTTGGTGCATAAAAGATGTGAACGCAGTGTATCAAGAAAAAATACGAATCAGTGAAGCACTAGATAGATTTTGTGAGGTTAACAACTTACCAAAAACTTTTTTCATTAGTTCAAGATCTCAGCTAAACTATACCGGAAATGGATATTTTCTTTCTTGTCTTAACCTATCATTGACTGGTTTAGACGAGGGATTTAAATCTTATATAAAATGTCTTAAGGAAACAAAGGTTTCATAAAATGAGAATATGTGATTGGATAGCACAGTATTTGTACAATATTGGAGTAAGAAGAGTTCACGGTGTAATGGGTGGTGGCGCCAGCGGACTGAACGACGGCTTTATCAAACACGGTCTGATAAAGTACATCTGTTATCACCATGAGCAAGGTGCTGGTCACAGTGCCATCGGAGAATCAAAATTCACAGGCCAGATTGCAGTGGTAAATCCTACCACTGGCTGCGGAGGCACAAATTGTGCAACCAGTGTTCTAGACGCTTGGCAAGATTCTACGCCAATTTTGTTTGTATCAGGCAACGTTGCTTCACACAACTGTTCGTCCTATATAAACCAAAAATATAATCTAAGACTGAGAAAATACGGCATTCAAGAGCACGATATTATTTCCAGTGTTAAGTCTATGACCAAGATGGCTGAATTTATTGTAGACCCAGCCGATGTCCCGTACATGATACAAAAAGCAGTGTACACAGCATTGGACGGTCGCCCAGGGCCAGTCTGGATTGACATTCCTAACAACATTCAAACTGCGTTGATGCCTGAAAATTTCAGAATATTTGATCCGTCTGAATTACCAAAAACAAAACAACAGCATGTAGAGTTAGACTCTGTAAAAACGTGTTTGAAAACTTATCAAAGACCATTGGTTTTAGCTGGATTTGGTATCAAGCAGGCTAATGCTGTTGATCAGTTTGTTTCGTTTATCGACCAGTATCAGATACCTTATGTGAGCACATATGGCGCCAGAGATTACATGGAATTTTCTAATCCCCTTAACATTGGTGCTGTAGGTATCAAAGGCAGCAGGGCTGGCAATTTCGCTATGCAAAATGCAGATCTTTTACTTATTCTAGGCAGCAGCTTGGGAAGCAGCGTTATAGGCTATGATCCTCTGCAATTTAGTCCTCATAGCTTTAAAATACTTGTAGACTGTGATATTTCAGAACTAAATAAACCAACTATCACTATCGACAAGAAATACCATTTAGACCTAAAAGATTTTTTCAAGGAAATGCTATGACAAGCTGGAATGATACTTGTGCTCGATGGAAATCACAGTGGCCTGTGATGCAAGATGAATATCTTGATGATTCTGATGGTAGATTAGATTTATATGCAGTAATGGATGGTATCAATCGTCATAGTCCATCAGATGCTATTTTTATGGGTGATGCCGGCAGTGCATATTATCTTGGTCCTACCATGCTAGAAGTTCATGATTCTCAACGTATCATCTACAGTACAGGCCAGGGTGATATGGGTTGGGCTTTGCCTGGTGCGATAGGAGTTGCTTTATCTTGTGAACGTCCTGTTATATCAATAATAGGGGACGGCAGTTTCATGAGCAACATACAAGAATTGGCAGTTGTTACACAGCATCAGCTAAAAATTAAATTTGTGATATTGAATAACAACGGTTATCTCAGTATCAAAAACACGCAGAAAAAATATTTTGAAAACAGAGTGTACGGTAGCAGTGGTACCAGTGGGTTGTGGTTCCCAAATTTTAAAGACATCGCACATAGCTTTCAGCTGGATTACGCAGAACTATCGTGTGTTCGTGATCTAGAAAATTTATCCTCATTGCTTGCCACTGAACGCTCGATGATAATAAACTGCTTATGTAAAGAAACGCAAGAAATAAAGCCATCTCAGGCAATTAAAAATGGCAAACAATGTGGTTTGCATGATCTAGCACCGTTTTTAACTGACGAAGAGCTAGACAGAGAAATGATAGTGAAGATTTGAAAGTAAAAACGCATGAATAATTCAAATAAACTCAAGGTTGCGATTATAGGCACAGGCAATATAGGGGCTGATCTAATGGTCAAAGTGCATAAATCAGATAGACTCGAATGTGCAGTTTTCGCAGGTAGAAATCTTGAATCTCGGGGAATGCAACTAGCAAAAAACCTAGGTATTCATACCACGAACCTGGGATATCAAGCAGTAATAGATAATCCAGAAATCTGTGATATTATCATCGACTGCACTTCAGCACAAAGTCACATAGAACATTGGCCCTTGTTGAAAAAACTAGGCAAACCAGTGATAGATATGACTCCAGCTAAAATAGGTGACTTGTGTATACCTGTTCTAAATGCTGATCAGTGCATTGCAAACCATCAGATTAATAATATGAACATGGTAACTTGTGGTGGGCAAACAAGCGTTCCTATCGCCTATGCTATTTCACAAGTTCATGATGATATTGAATATCTGGAAGTATCGTCAAACATTGCTTCTCTAAGTGCTGGTCCGGCTACCCGAGACAATCTGGATGAATATATTGAAACGACTGAATATGCGCTATCAAAATTTACAGGAATTAAAAAAACCAAAGCTATATTAATTTTAAATCCTGCTGTACCACAAATTGATATGCAGACCACGATCTATGCCAAGATAAAAACCCCACGCATCACAGAGATCCGTGATTCAGTTGAATCAATGGTAAAACAACTCAATGAATACGTACCAGGTTATTCTCTAATTGTACCACCTACAGTAGTAGGTAATCACATACTCACCACAGTGAAAGTACTGGGAGCAGGTGATTATTTGCCTTCTTATGCAGGCAATCTAGACATAATAAACTGTGCAGCAATCAGATTGATAGAATGCATGTCCACTGCAAAGGAAAAACAATGAATAAAAGAATATTGATTTGTGATCCTACACTACGAGACGGAAATCACGCCGTAAAGCACCAACTTACCCTTCAAAATTTTTCTGATTATTGCAAGGCTGCTGAAGCAGCCAATGTACCAGTAATCGAAGTAGGCCACGGAAACGGATTAGGCGCATCATCTCTTCTTATAGGGGAGTGTTTACATACTGATGAACAAATTATCTCCACTGCAAGACAAGCTGTTATTAAAGCAAAGCTAGCAATACACGCTATTCCTGGTATTTGTACTGTGAAAAATCATTTTGCAAAAGCTATTGGATGTGGAATGGACATTTTTAGGGTAGGTGCACATTGTACTGAAGCAGATGTTACCAAGCGTCACATCGAGTATGTGCGAAATCAAGATAAAGAAGCATTTGGAGTCTTGATGATGAGTCATATGTGCCCTACCACAGTATTGGTAGAACAAGCTAAAAAAATGGAATCATATGGTGCCCAAGCATTTGTAATAATGGATTCAGCTGGTAACATGCTTCCGCAAGACGTTACAGAAAAAACTCGCGCCTTGCTTGATGAACTAAGTATTCCTGTAGGATTTCACGGGCACAACAATCTAGGATTTGGTGTAGCCAATGCTGTTGCTGCTGTAGAAGCAGGTGCTACAATAGTAGATGGTTCTATTAGGGGTTTTGGCGGAGGTGCTGGTAACACGCAACTTGAAGTACTGGTTGCAGTGTTGCATCGTTTAGGTTACGAAACAGGCATAGATTTGTATAGAATACTAGATGCTGCGTCATTAGCAGAAAAAACTTTTAATCCTGTAGCACCCTATATTTCGCCAACATCTGTTATCAGTGGACTGTCTGGTGTAGTGTCTGTGTTTAGCAAGCAAGTTGCAGCCGCAGCAGAAAAATACAATATCGATGCCCGAGATATATTCGTCGAGTTAGGAAAGAGAAAGGCAGTTGCAGGGCAAGAAAGCTTGATAATAGAGATAGCGCAGAATTTATCAGAGACCAAACGCAAAAGTTAAATAACGATACTTTAAAATATTAAAAAAAGGATACTTAAATGAAAAAAATTTACGATTGTTTTCTATTTTGGCAAGAAAATGATGTTGTTGAAATTCGTATAAATGAACATTGGGATTGGGTCGAAAAGTTTATTATAGTTGAAGCTGATGTCACGCACGCAGGTAATCCTAAGCCTTTCAACTTTGATGAAAAACGATTTGAAAAATATAAAGAAAAAATAGTGTATGTAAAAATTCACGATTTTGACTTTGAAATGTTAAAACATCCAGACATTGACTGTGCCATTGCCAATGCAGCACGCGGTAATCAAATGCAGTATCGTCGAGATCAGTTTCAATGTAATTATGCAATAACTGCTCTTAGAGAACTAAATCTTCAACCAGATGATATAGTATTGGTATGTGCAGCAGATGAAATACTCAATAGAACTGCGGTCGAAACTGCTTTGACGTATTTTCAAGACACTGACCAAACATATAATGCTATAGATTTGTGTGGACGACAACATTTTAGTCATAAATTGGAAAGTGGAAGCACAATACTAGAAAATGTAAGACCAATAGTTTGGTTTGAACCAGATATGTTCATTTATAAAATGAATATTTTATTCGAAGATCCAGCCGATCTGGGACATGGCGACAGGCATAAAATTGGTGTCATGACTGAATATAGCAATTTTTGTAAAATGATGCCATGCACAATGAGAGTTCTTAGTGCAGGCACACATGCACCCATCAAGAAAGCCGGATGGCACTTGTCTTACATGGATGATACAATAGATGGCAAAAAACTATTAGCTAAAATGCATAGTTGGGCACATTGTTTCGATTTACTTTATGTAGGAAATCCAGGAAAACGTAGGGCAGATCTTAATACAATGGAAGAAGCAATCGATCAAATTGTACAAGAATTTAATTTAAAAATACCAGAATCTATAATTGATATAACAGAAAGCACACATCCAAAATATCTAGTTGACAACAAAGAAAAGTTCAGTAACTACATATTACCAGTGTAAAAACAAAAAATTAATGATAATAATTCAGTATACAGCTTTGATTGAAAAACTATCTGGTTTACTATGAAACACATGCTAATAACAGGAGCCACTGGATTCTTGGGTCATTTTTTAGTCGAAGAATTTATCAAAGATTATAAAATCTACGCGCAGGATATCCACTGAATATACACGTAGATTCGAGCGGAAATATTGGAGGTCGAAAGTGGCTTTACGCGCCTGATGTGGCTTTACATACTAGATTTATTCTAGATTGTCAAAAAACTACTTGCGAAAAGTGGAACAGCACCGGATCACAATTTATTACCAATCTAGACTTTGCGACAAAAATTGCAGACATGTTAAATGTTGAACCTAAATTTAATTTTGTGGTAGATCATCGACCAGGGCATGAAGTATATCTTTCAATGAGTGAATCTAAATTGTTCGAGCACGGCTGGACTAATAATCATAATTTATGGAATCAGTTAGAATCTACCGTAAACTGGTATGTGTCTAATCCTGCATGGATAGATCGACGTTGATAATATTCAAGGATAAAAAAATGAAGAAAATAGTATATGTGACAGGTTGCTTGGGATTTATAGGCGTCCATATAACTAAAAAATGTTTAGACAAAGGTTGGTATGTTATTGGTGTAGATAATATGACCTATGCTAGTAACACCAACTTCTTAGAAGAGTTTCGGCAAAACCCCAACTTCAAATTTATACATTCAGACATAAATGACTTAGAACATTTGTATGACTGCGATTATATAATCAACACTGCAGCTGAAACTCATGTTGATAACAGCATCGAAGATAGCGACAGATTTCTTCATAGTAATGTCAATGGCGTACATCATTTACTAAAGTTAATAAAACAAAAAGTATCTTTTAGAATGCCTACACTATTGCATTTTAGTACAGATGAAGTGTACGGGGATATTGTAGAAGGGTCGCATACTGAAAAAGATTTACTTTGCCCAAGTAATCCTTATAGTGCCACCAAAGCAGCAGCAGATATGTTGGTGTTGGCGTGGGCCAGAACACACAATGTTCCTTATATAATTGTCAGACCTACAAATAATTACGGCATAGGGCAATACACTGAAAAATTAATTCCAAAAACAATAAAATACATGAGCATAGGAAAACAAATTCATGTGCATGATAGAGGAGAACCTATTCGTACATGGCTTCATGTATCTGACACTGCTGATGCAGTCACAACAATCATTGAAAGTGGTGTGAAAAACGAGATATTCAATATATCTGGAATTTATGAGTTGAGCATCCGAGAAGTTATAACAAAAATAATACATCTTGTAGAAGGCAATGTTGAAGACATAGAACCATATTTGTATCATACTACTAGAATAGGTGGTGATGTACGATACTCAATCGATGACACAAAAATACGTTCATTAGGTTGGCAGCCTAAGGCAAACTTCGATGTTGAACTTTCTGACATTGTGAGTTATTATCTCAATAATTTAGTATGGTAAGGTGATATATGATAGAATATTTTAAAATGGAAGATTGTAAGAAAGTTACAAAACCGTGGGGCCACGAACTCTGGATATCGCCGGGGGCACCAAAACATCAGTATGCATTAAAAGAAATTTTTTTCAAAGCGGGCAACAGAACTAGCCTGCAAGTACATCAATATAAATCAGAAACTAATTATGTGTTGTCTGGACATGGACATCTTCTTTATCATCCTGATTTATTTGATTTTGATAGATTTCACAGCGGCAACTATACAAAACGAGACATAGATATAATTATTTCAGAACTTCAGGTGTTTGATTTAATTCCAGGCGTAGTTTGCCATGTATGGGCAGGGTGTATTCACAGAGTAATGGCAATTGAAGATTTAACCTTTATTGAAACTAGCACTGTAGAACTAGATGATGTATATAGATTGCAAGACGATACAAACCGAACACACGGATTGATAAGAGATGAACACTTCTGATTTTTCAGTATGTATTTTGACTGCAGGGTTAGGTTCTCGTATGGGACCGTATTCTTCGATAATCAATAAAGCACTCTTGCCTTATAAAAACAAAGCATTAATTAGTCACATTATTGAACAATTTGGTGAAGATAAAACATTTGTCATTGCAGTAGGCTGCAATTCAGAGCAAGTGATTGACTATATCAGAATCGCACATCCAAGCATAAATGTAACTTTTGTAGATGTCCCTAACTATGACTCTCCTTCTGCTGGACCTGCACAGAGTTTATATAAATGTCGTGAACATTTAAGCAATAGATTTTATTTTGTATCATGCGACACATTATTCAATGATTTTGTCATTGACAAAAATCAAGATAAAAATTGGATAGGGATAGCAACGAGACCGTCAGAACAGAGTTATAAATATTGCAACATAAAAGCCGTTGATGAGAAAGTGCTGGAAATAGTAGACAAACAATATTGTGACGATTCTTTCCAAAGTTTTATAGGCTTGATGCATATCAAAGATCCAGATATGTTTTTTGATAATATGAGCAAAACTATCGAATATAAAACTGAAATAAGTCAGGGATTTCAAGATAATTTAAATTTATATGCTTATCCGTTATCTTGGCAAGATTTTGGTACTTACGATCTTTATAAAGCTGAGATTTCTAAAGTCGAAGATTTTGATTTTTGTAAGACAGATGAGTTTTTTTATGATGTCAATGGCAAAATAATAAAATTCCATAGTGATCCAAATGTGTCATATGACAAATATATCAGAGTGTTGTTCAACAAAAAAGTTTTTCCACATGATTTTAGTCATCGAGGAAACTTTCATTATTACAATCGCATTGAAGGTAACACCCTTTACGAAAATATAACACCTGAAATGTTTGGCACATTTTTGAACTGGCTTCAAGCATCTGTATGGTTTCCAGTGGTAGAATCAGATTTCAAAAAAAAATGTTATGATTTTTATTATAAAAAGACGATTGGCAGGATAGAAAAATTTTACGAAAAATATACAAGTTTTTCTGATTTTGAAACAGTGAATAACTATAAAGTTTTGCCGTTGCAAACATGTATTAAAATGATAGATTGGGATTCTGTGTGTGATGGGATTTCATCCTTCACCCACGGAGATTTACAATTCGATAATATTCTATGCAACAATCATGAATTTGTGTTACTAGATTGGAGACAAAAATTCAGTAACAGTTACTTTGGGGATATATATTACGATTTAGCCAAGATGTACGGCGGGATGATACTAAACTACAACTTAATCAAAAAAGGATATTTGCATAGTTCCCAATTTGATAAGAGCTTGGAAATAAATATTTCCCATTTAAGTCAAGATGATGCAATATTTGAAATCTTTGAAAATTTTGTAGAATCGAACAACTATGATATGGATAAGATATCGTTATTAGTTCCTATTATCTACATTAATATGAGCCCTTTGCATTCTGCGCCGTTTGATAAAATTCTTTACGGGCTATCACAGTATTATTTTACGCAATGGTTTGAAAAGAAAAGACTTCGATGAGAATACAAGATGCACTAAACACCAGGACTTATAATAAGTTAGTAATATCATTAGCTAGATACCCAGGAAAATTTGGAGTCCGTGTTCATAACACGATGATTGCTCATCATAATCTAGATGCTGAATATATAGCCTGCAGCACTGACAATTTACAAGAATCAATATCTATCATTAGAACTAATGATATCACTGGCTGTAGCGTATCAATGCCATTTAAAATTGAAGTGATGCAATATCTAGATCAAATAGATGAATCAGCATTAGCAGTTGGCGCTGTGAATACTATAGTTAATAGAGATCGTGTTCTTGTCGGCTACAACACTGATTTAAATGGAGCACATTGGGCATTAACCCAAGCACATGGAAAAATAGCACTATTGGGAAACGGGGGTATGAGTCGTGCTTTTCAAGCAGCGATTACAGTACCATATGTTTTGATCACACGATCTAACTGGCACAATTTAATATCAGAAAAATTTGATACTATAATCAATGCAACGCCTATTGGTATGCTGGATGATTCTTCGCCTGTGGATTCATATTCTCATAGTTTAGCAATAGATAGCGTAGTAAAAATGTCTAAATTTGTACGTCTAAGTAAAAATTCAATCAATGGCATTGATATCAGTCTTCGTCAAGCTGCAGCCCAATATAAATTATATTTCGACAAAGATGCAGATATAAGTATCATGCAATCTTCTATAAAGGAAATGTATGATCAATAATTTTATTTTGGATGTAGATGGTGTTATGACTGATGGCAAAATATACTATTCAGAAAATGGAAAAATGTTTAAAGTATTTGGGGCACACGACCATGACGGACTTAAGCTAATTAAACAATATTGCAATTTTGAGTTTGTTACTGCCGACAAGTCAGGTGCGTCTATATCTCATGCTAGACTTGTTGAACACATGGGGTACAAACTCTCCATTGTAGGGGAAAATGATAGATTACAATGGATACGAGATAATTTTGATCTCGCTACTACTGCATATATGGGGGATGGTATATTTGATGCGGTTATCTTTCCCCATATGGCTATTTCTATCGCACCGCAAAATGCTAGAATAGAAGCACGCAACGCTGCATCGTATGTTACCCCTAACGCAAGCAGCGAAGGTGCAGTATTAGATGCATGTCTTTACTTAATAAACAGGATAAAAAATGGATAATTACAAACTTGGATTTGGGCCAATGAGTCCAGAAATCATTGAATTACTGTGTGAATATAATAAACCATTGATGATTATCGCTAGTCGAAATCAAATAGATGCCGACAGTGGTTATGTAATGACCACAAGAGAGTTAGCTAATAAACTATCTTCTCTAGACACAAGTAATATTAAGCTCTGCAGAGATCATTGCGGACCGTATTTTCTCGATAGCGAAAAATCATTATCTATCAATGATGCGATAAAAGCTACCAAGAAAACAATTAATAATGACATTGAAAACGGATTCGATCTAATTCATATAGATACTTCTCGATGCGAAAACCCATTTACTGTTGCAGAAGAGCTAATTCGATTTTGTTTAGATCTCAAACCAACTATACGATTTGAATTTGGAACTGAAGAGAATATTGGCATTGCAGCTAGTGTAGAAAAATATAAACAAGATGTTTCTTTTGCAAAACAATTCCCTAACATGGATTTTGTGGTAGCCCAGACTGGTAGCTTGGTTTATGAAGATCGTCAGGCAGGAGATTTTCGAGCAGACATAACTAAAGAATTGGTGTCAATCGCAAACGAAAACAGCGTTTCATTGAAAGAGCACAACGCAGATTATCTAGATTCTTCTTCAATTAATCTCAGAAAACAATGTGGAGTGCATGCATTAAATATTGCTCCTCAGCTTGGAGTGGTACAGACTAAACTATTGAGATCCTTATCACAAGCTATTGCAAAGCAAGAATGGAATAATTTTTCTGAGTCTGTTATAAGCAGTAACAAATGGAAGAAATGGTCTGACGGAAACTCTCACGACTTGATGGTTAGCGTAGCTGGTCATTATTGTTTTAACAGTAATGAATATCGCAATCTAATATCAAGGGTGAGCAGCAGATTTGATTGGAAAGAAGAGTTACGTAAAGAACTCTTCTTTGTGTTAGATACTTACTTCAATAATATTGACTAAGAATCAATCTTCAGCTGAAAGCTTTTGACCTAGGTACTGTTTAATGACACGGAGCAATTTACGTTCCGTGTCATAAACGTATTCTTTGGTTTCTGATTCTGTGTTTACTATCAGAATAAATCCATTGGCAGCTCGCCGCACTTCTAAAGTCTCAAACATAAATATTTCCTCTAACAGTTGATTTAATGTCTAGATTATACTAAAAGAAAAAGAATGTCAAGTTAAAAATAACTTATTCAAACTTAATAACATCAATTTTGGAGTATTTTAAGAATCGGAGCCCAGAATCATCGCGATAGTCGTGTGCGTAGAAAACTCTTGCTATACCTGCTTGATAGATACCTTTGCTACATTCCATACAAGGACTATGCGTAACAAATAACGAAGCATCAATACCTGATTCGGTACTTTTAGCCAACTTCATTAATGCATTCATTTCTGCATGCAATACTTCAGGTCTAGTAGTAAGATTAACGCCACCATCTTCGTAACGTGTCTCAATTTCACAATTGTTATCCCATCCTGAGGGCATGCCATTATAGCCCATGGAGATGATTCTATCATCTTTGACTACAATAGCACCGACTTTTAAACGCCGAGCATAACTCATACTTGCTACTTCTCGGGCTATATTCATGTATAGCTGCTGGAACTTAGGTTTCATGTTTTATCTTTAAAAAATTTAAATTAATGAGTATATATGCCGTGTTTAGATTACCATCTACCAAAGTCAGCTTCATAATATTTTACTCCCTGTGTCCATAGGGGCGTAAGAAATTTTCCTTTTTTGCGCACATTCGCAATATAACCATCATCCATCCAATGAACGCCTTTGTATTTCAGTGCGTGTAGTACTAAATTTTCTGTATGAAAGGTCACGTTATAATCAAAATACATTTTATTAAAGTAGTCAACCACAGTAGAATATATTTGCATTGTCTCAGGTAAGCCTATCGCAAACAAATCATTAAAATCTCCTTGTCTATCATTACTAGGTATTACAATTCGCATCGGATCCTGTTTTAATCGTTCATATATTTTATCTAGATGAACAGGAATCGATAAACTCATATCGGGTCTAGTGCGCATTATTAAATCATATGGGCCATAAGCCATACTAGCCTCATAAACTTTTTTTACCATATAATATTGTCTAAAGGTATTAAATGGTATTACTGTGACCTGATTAGGATAGTCGCTGATTACATAGTCATCAGGGAACTCATTACAATCGATAAAACTGAAATGTGCTAAGTTGTGATGCGAAGGCATACGTTGTTTCAACCAATGTTTAGCGTCATCTTCATTTTTTACTGATTCTGTCCATGAAGGCGTGTGCGCCTCCGGAAAATAAAAATCTTCAGTGGTTTTCCAAAATACAACGATCCAATCGATTTCACTACCGTATAAATTTTCTAGTTGTTCGTCAAATTCTGCATGAAATCTCGGCCATCCAGATAACATTATCGCTGTTCTCATTTCTATTCCTTTATATAATCTTGATTTACTTATAGTAAAAAATACCGATGAAAATTACCAATTTCCTGGTCTAACTTTATATTCTTGACCAGACCGCCAAGCTGAAACATGCGCTGGTATATAGCCATACGGAATATCTGACACTTTAAAGTAATTTTCCAATGATTCCTCAGGGTGAACAAAATCCCAGTTCACACTCATTTTCTTAAGGTGGTCCCAATAGTTAACATACTTGTCGAACATTTGCGGACTGCCAAATTGAAGTGTATCTGAGAAATTGGTGCCAGTAAACAAGGAAGTTTTAGCAGGTTCCACGTATTCCGCTAAATCTATAATATCATTATAAATGTCAGATGTACGGCTATGAATTGAAGGCCATACATCTGTTCGTAAACGAAAAACTAAATTATATTCTGTACCCGTCGCTTCTTGATATTTTACTCGAAGATCATTGGCTTTTACTACTCCCCAAAACATAGTTAAGTGATTTGGCGCCCATTCTGCTAGATTTAAAGGAAGATAGGGTGGGTGATGAGGTGGGTTATCTTCTAAAATTTGTACTGTTCTGAAATTCCAATGTTTTGGAATGCCGTTGTCATGCCAAAATTTTATCAGTTGTTCTGGAGTCTCAGGTTGCCCTGGACTTTTCCATAGTCTGATAAAAAAATCAACCTCTCCCCAATTAGAAAAAATTTTTATAGTTTCAAATATACCACGACGCAAATATCGTTGGCCGCCACTGATTAATATTGCTGTTTTCATTATTGTTTAATTTTATTGATTGGTGCCCTTACTCTGAATTGAACAGAGATTTGATGATTACAAGTCAACTGTAATAGCCATTGTACTATAGGGAGATTATGAAAATATTTACTCAGGTTTACGGCTCTGAAATATTTTTTACGCAAAAATTTTTGCTCTTGCCTTTCGAATCGAACGGAACTCACACTGACTAGTAGTCTAGTTGCACACCTTGTGCGTTTAATTGTTGGAATTTAGGCTTCATTTAATATAAACTTTTGAGGATGTGCTTACGCCGCTGCGTAGCCTGATTATTTCTAATATCTCAGGATCGGTTATCTGATCTCCAATTGGAGCAAATAATGCTCGGTTTCGTGGATCAGGATTTGGTAGTGGGGTTTGCAAATAATATATAGCGAGACTTTTACGGTAAATGCCCTCAGGTTGTGTTAATTTTCGACTGATGCCGTGCCATGAACACTGAGTAGTATTAAATATAACTGCGCGATTAAACCTAGGCGGAATTTCCTTTATCAGTTGATTTGGTTTCCCATTTTCGTCTGCATCCCATAGTCCTAAATGCCCTCCATGTTCTTCCTGTAATTCATTACCGAGATAGATAATAATGTTAATAACTCGCTGTAATCCTAATTTAGGATGTATGTTATAATCCAGATGTGGGTTCAGTTTTCCACCGGGGCCGTGGCAGTGCCAACCTCCGCCATGTAGCCCTGAATCAGATATTAACTCTATGTCTATTTTTTTGGATAGAAAGTCCAAAAATTCTAAACTATTTAAATAAGAAAAAGTAGAATAAGTTGCTGCGGGAAATTCCGTCCAATTACTACATACTTTTTTTTCTTCCAATACATTTTTATAATTCCACCAGGAAGGCGAATCATATGGTATAAACTCGTTCGCTAGCGTTTCAGCAAATTCAGTTGCAAAAAAATCATCAACTATACAATGATCATATGGATATGCGTTAGGGAACGATTCCAGACTTTTTGAAAGATTTGTATAATTAATATATTGTGCTACGTTCATGTATAATTGTTGAAATTTAGGTTTCATAAGTTTAATTTGTAATGGGTGATACTATCGAATATACTCGCTTAGTTTGGTGCCCCCACTCTGAATTGAACAGAGATTTGATGATTACAAGTCAACTGTAATATCCATTATACGATAGGGGCTGTAAGATTACTTATGTGTATTCTACTATGTAGAAAGAAAAAAACACAAGTTAGTTGGATGGTGCCCCCACTCTGAATTGAACAGAGATTGGTTGATTACTAGTCAACTGTAATAGCCATTATACGATAGGGGCTTTTTAAATGGTCGGGGTAGCCAGATTCGAACTGACGACTTTTTGCTCCCAAAGCAAACGCTCTACCAAACTGAGCTACACCCCGCATTTATAAATTTGGCTCCTCCCTTCCGAATCGAACGGAACTCACACGGATTAACAGTCCGGCCGCACACCTTGTGCGTTGAGAGGAATGTTCTTTACTTACCTATAAGATCAAAGATTGGGCACATTAAATCTGTTTTTCAACCGTGGACCATCAGCAGTAACGAACGTCTTCGCTACGATGCATCTTGCATTGTTTATATCGTTGCACATCTTAACTTTCAACAACAATACAAGATTTTTCCTGGAGTCTAGCTAACCTTTCCAAACTTTAAAATCCCTCACCCGCCTCGGAAGTATCCGATATTATTTTCTTTAGGGCGGAAGATGTGATGTTTGTATTCGTGCTCCCACCGGTAACAGATGCCTGCCCTGTGCTGTGCCCAATCTCTGAATTTAAATTCTCTCATATGTCGTGTGTGCTGGCAACATTCCAATTTGCCAAAAGAATTCTAGACAAGTTAGATTCATCTAAAAATCCTACCATCCAAGGAACCATGCCATTGATTCTTTTGGGATAGTACGTCACATACTCTATGTAATTTTCACTATATGAGGCATGGTTATTTCTCAGATACTTTCTCAGAAGCCAGGTATCAGGCGAATATCCATTAGCAAAATACATTGCGTGTTTAATACCGTAAACACGATTCAGCCAATAGCGTTTATCTAAAGTAATTACTTTCATATTATGATCCAAAATAATCACGCACCCATGCCAATCGTTCTTGCTCAGACAGTGCAGTATACGTTTCAATATTCTGACGGATCTTGTAAATCAACGGATAAAACTCTTCGTCCACCAGCTGCCAAATATTATCGTTCATGATTTTGTCAGTTCGCGGGTTACGAGCCACAAACTTGTTTACCAAGTAGTACGGAGTTTTGATTTTGGTTGCTAATCCATCTTGCGTATAAATTACAAATCCTTCATGTTGTGCCGCCCTAGCCATCACTTGCACTTCACCCATGGTTGTTTGAAATGCTGTCGGCTTATAGCAGCCCAACTTTACAGCCAAGTCTTGCCATTGAATAAATTCTGCATATCCGTCAACCACTGAATTCCATGAGTTTTCTCGTTGCCCAAGAAAGTACATGCCAGACTTCTCAGGCACGATATGGGGATCCCGCGGATGCACACATTCAAACATCAGGGTATAGCCTTCTGCTGCGCGAATATGCTCTTGCCACCCAGACCACGACTGATGAGTCAACATGATTTCTCGTGCCATATCAACATATTCAGAATCAATTGAGCCAGTGGTAGATACCAGGATATCATCCTGATACCAGGTCATGGCTACCATAAATCCATTGATTTTTCGATATGCAGTTACTATCTGCTTGCTATCAATCTTAGGTGCACGCAGTTCGATTCCGTAGTTATAAATCTTGGTGAACGGACGAGATATTACATTAAAGTTCTTGTCTACTATAGTACCTCGACACTCTTCAAGAAAATCGTTCCACAAGTTATCAAAAAACACTCGTTTCTTGTACTTGAGTACAAAAATATCCTCTTTTGCGGTCTTCATGGACACTAATTTGGGGTTGTCCTGCACAAACTGTGCTAACGCCTGCTTATCCATGTATATTTCCTCAGAGTTCTGCTTCTGATAAATCCCGTTTGCGATCTGCTTCGATTTCAGCCTGAGCTTCTTTTAGTGTCTTGCCCGTGGTGCCTACGTAGTAGACACCATCTTTCATATAAGCAAATCGCCACACGCCTTCTCGAAGTCCGTCATAATACGCATTAATATAACCCATCGGAGTTTCATTGTTTGTCACGCAGGCTTTCTCCTTCATGATGAGATTTAATTGAACCTTTCATAGCATCTACAATCATATCACGCATCAGCGTGACAACTTTGCCAGTGGCATCTACACCCACATCACGCACACGATATTTTTCAAGTCCGCTAGGATCGCCGTGACGATGACCGTGAAAATGTACTGAACCTCGCGCACACTCTTCGTGATCGAGAATAGGATAGTGAAACATCACTACCTTGGTGCCTTCAAATCCAATAGTCAAATACTGATGTATCTCAGCAAAGCAAGCGCGATATGCTTCATTCTTCAATGCTTTTCTATCGTGATTGCCTTCAATCAGAATCTTCTTGCCTTGCAGGCGATTCACTGTTTCAATCAGCTTTTCAGTGGTCATAAAACCCACATCGCCTAGGATATACACTGTGTCATTTTCATCAACATGACTATTCCATTCAGCAATCATGCTTTCATTCATGTGCTGTCCGTCGCGATATTGACCACGAGTCTTGGGACAATACTTGATGATGTTAGAATGTCCTAGGTGGAGATCCGATGTAATCCATGTGCTAGACATTGTGTATCCTTAAATTTCGACCGAGATGACACCGACGCGCTGAAACTTCTTGGTGCCACTAATATAAGTGTACAGCTCGGTTACTTCATCTTCACCGATAACATTGGTCACCCCCCAGCTGCCGTACTCGTAGGTGATGCGAGCGACCTCGGGGAACATCCGAATAAGCGTACTGCGTTGTTCGTTGAGTGTCAGATTGGTCATGTCGATTCCTTTATTCATTTATGCAGACAGTATATCAAAACGGTTGTATATTGTCAACCGTTTTTAAAAAAATATTTTGTTCTTAGAAATCAATCACTTACGATTCTGTTTAGGAACAAAGCGACAGCTCGGGGTTTTACGCAAAAAATCAAGCATAGCGCCGTCCTTAAACAGTCGCGCCATCTGCATGGCAGTCTTTTTGATATACAAGGTCTTGATTCCGTTGACTGTGGTGTACTTCATATCAGTGTTTCTCTATTCAGTATAGAGAAAGTATAGCAAAATGGTTAGATATTGTCAACCGTTTTTGAAAAATAATTTGTTCTTAGAACTCAATCACTTAGCGACGCTTTTGCTCTTGAACTGGTCGAGTTTTGCCTGAGCCGGATGGAATCTGTTGAAAATTAGCAGGATCTTGAATATTACCTAATTGCTTAGCCATGCTTTTTTGTCTGTTTCTATTCTGCGTATCGCCTGTTCCCAGTGTGTGATGATTGAAGACGCCAAACAAATAAAACTTTCTAGGATTTTTACCCTCGAAACGATAAACCAATGATTCATCAGCGGACAAATGCGCTTTTCGTAAATCAGGGATTTGTTTGGTGTAATGCAGGCCGCCCAAAAAAGCTTTGTCATTAGAGCCAAAAGGCGCATCATATTTTTGCTGCTTCAGATCCATGAACTGTCTAATCTTGTCATGCAATCCTGGAAATTGTGCCATTGTTTCATCGTACATCGGGCTTTTAAAAAACACTGTATCGTTAACTGATCCAGCATTTTCCATTAAGCTCCACGAATCTGCTTCGTGGATTGCTAGAATCTGTTCAAGTATAGTATTGTCCTCTGCAAATTCTTTAAATTTCATTTAATACTTCCCTGAATAATTCAACAGTCTGCAATCGATATAATTATTTTTTTCTGTAATTAGCTAGCATGTATTCTGTTACATGTTTAACAATCTCAGGCCTAACGTGTACGTTATCTTCAGTAAATCCACCAGCTGTTCCAAATGACATAACTATTTCATAGCTAGGAAAATAATCAACATTATCAAACTGTTCAGTGAGTTTTTCGGCGGCGATTCTCAAGACAGATTTAGAATAACAGGACGCCAATGATATATTGTTCCCCGTAAAGGTCGCAGTCAACGGCACCGGACTAACGGTGATCAATATATTTTTCTTTGATATCGAATTTAATATTTTTATAGCTTTTGCCATACGAAATAACACATCATCTACATCCATGCGATGTAGACTCCAGCGCAACGGATCAGATGATATCACTGAGAAACTGGGCGTATGATTTACATAGCAATTTGTATAATTATCAAACCATGCTTCTACTAGACCCAATGTAATGATTATCTTGTCAGACTCCAGCATTTTCTTGTATAAATTCTCTATTTCTTTGCGTCGTTCTAATATTCTAGGCAATGGCAAAGCTTGTACGTGGTCTCGCAAAAACATATCAAAATACCAACCTTCGCCGAGACAAGCTTCTTTCATTTCACTTTCTATGTAATAGGTACCCGGGGCAGCTGCTTGTATTCCCATATCATCTGTATACGAAAATATACCAGCTGCATTTTCTATTCGTTGAAGAATAGTGCCAGCATTATATTCATTAAGCAAATGCGCATCGTATTCATGGTCATGGTGACCACCTACTTCGCCGACTGGAAACCTCATTTCAGCGACGGGTACACTCAGTCCGTTGTTTTTTAACACAGTTTCTATTTCTCGGGCAAAACATGAACCAATCGTGAATACTTGTTCATTTGGCTCAAAGAAAAATTTAGGTAATACCCTGGGAAATATTGCACCATTTTCAATGGTTTCTGATACTTTAACATATCCCTCTTCATGTTTCTCAGGTATTCTGCCAGTTTTCGCTTTCAAAGCTGATTTAAAATTTTTAACAGCTCGGGTACCTTCATATATCTTCATTGAATACTCCTAATTGAATGCTTGATTGTGTGGAATTAGTGTTCATAAATCGATTAATATCTATTATTTATAACGTTATCTATATATCTTATAAAATTCTTTATATCTCATATTACGCCCGAAAAGATAATGGATCAGTGAGTACCAGTTGAACGCCAGCGGAAGTGCGGCGAAACATAATATTCTGATCATGAATATCTTTTTCAAAATAGCGTGTTAGACCGTGTATCAATTTAACAGCTTTTTTAAAGTTAGAATCTGCAATTTCTATCGTTACATTTTCCTTGGGGTACAGTTTTTTTACATCAGGATGATCAATACAATATTTAATTATATCAATCAAATCTTTTTTTTTGAATTTTTCACGTTCAAGCTGAGTTTGAGTTATTTTTTCCAGTACAGATATTACTTCTTCAGTATTGAGATTGTTATAAGAATACAATTTTTCCATTGTAACTTCTAAATATCGTTTATTATTTTTTGTTTCAAATGCTTTGACATTGTATATCTGTGGCAGATATGGATTCATTTTAGCTTGTTTAGAAAGACGACGTATTGCATCGACATACGCAAAATAGCCGTCCCTGTTCCATTTGTTATCACCTAACTTACTAATTTTTTTGACTTTTTCAACATCACCAGGTTCAATAAACGCACTACCAAAAGCGCCATGACCTAGTTCTACAGCGCCAGGTTTGGCTAATTGTTGTTTCCTTGAAGCATCAATTCCTATACCCGAACGGACTGTTAGATCACTGGCTTCTGTTATTTCTGAAATTCTCATGATTGTGTATTTATACACAAATCTAGTTGGTGCCTTGAGCGAGACTCGAACCTGCATTAAATAAGATTACTATTCTAGTAGCAAACCTCGAGTTATTTCATTGATACTATAACTACGTGGCTGAAACAGTTCTCGCATAAACTTCAATGTTTTTTTAGGGTCACAATCCCCGCACATAAACACATCAATGGCTGCAAAACCATGTTCAGGCCAGGTGTGAATGCTCATATGCGATTCTGCCAGCATGACAACACCAGTAATACCATTCCCTGGCCCAAAATGATGCCACTGATGATTTAACACTGTTGCAGCAGCATATTCTGCTGCTGCAATAAATTGTTCTTCGATCTTGTCTAGATCTCCCAAAACTTCTAAACCAATTTCAGTCCATATATCTAATATTAAGTGGCGTCCACAATAACGAAGAATTGTATCAGTCATGTCAGCCACCGATCTCTGCTAGTGTCGGAGCGTATACTCCGATATGCTGTACCGTTACTGCAGAAGCGTGAATAGCAAACGGTATTGCTTTTTCCAGATCATGATTCAGCAAATAATCATAGACTAACGCTGACAAGAATGTATCACCAGCGCCGGTGACATCCACAACTTGAATTTGTGGCGCATGCCAAATCATATCTCTGAATTTAGCACCTTGATCGCCATGCGTAACAATCATGTCCGTCGCGTATGTTTTCGCTGCTGCAAATTCTCTGGCATTAATTTTAACCATGCAACCTTCTAATCTAGCTAGGTCTGTTTTCTTGGTGTCAACAAATATCGGTCCTGCATATTCTCGTCGTATATGCTCTATCAATTCATAACTGACCGTACCTTTGTTGTAGTCGCTGATCACGATTGCATCAAAATAAAGAGTTGGTAGGTCTTGGATTTTCAACGACTCTGAATTAGCATCTTCGTCAATTCTAACAATATGTTGGCCGCTGCGTCTGTCTATTAACCGAGTTTTTCTGCTTGTTCCTCGACTAATGAATTTTACATACATGCCCAATGCTTCTAAATTTAGTTTGACATTGGCTGCCATGCCGGGTCTGCTTTCTTCATCTAGATAACGAAAAACTGGCACTGGTGCTTCTGGACTGATTCTGTCTACTAGACCGTATTGATAGATGTCAACACAGTTGTCTCCGATTAATAATATATTTGGTTTACTCATGATAATTATATATCACTGTATGACAGCATTACTGAAAAAAGCATTTGGAAGCTGGAACTGGAGTCAAACCAGTCTACACGGCTTTGCAGGCCGCTGCATAATCGCTCTGCCATCCAGCCGTCGTTATGGTCGGAGTACAGGGACTTGAACCCTGAAGGGCGGTTTAAAAGACCGCTATGATAACCATTTCATCATACTCCGATGCAACCTGCGAATTGGTCCCCCCGTGAGGAATCGAACCTCATGCCGTCCACCCAACTCTAAGGATCGGTTTAGAAGACCGATGTCGGGCTCGGGGAGATTTGATCAAATTTAACTTCAGCTACTTGCTTACTTTTTCAAGTGCCTCTTTGCGCATCAGAAATCGTCGCGCATTATCAAGCTCATGCACAAAATAATATTCAACACCATCAATATATTTGGTGTCTTTCTTTACATCATCACAGACAACTTTATCACCGTTGAGTCTGTTACGAAATATAATTGACTTGTTCATGTTTCAGTCTCCTAAGTTAGATAATGGTGAAAAACGATGGCTATCAGAGCCATAAACAGTCCACGATAAAATTCAGTCCAGGCCCACTGCCCATCAAGTTCCAAATAAATAGGTGGTAATTTTATCCACAAGAATCGTGCGAATAGCGCACCTAAGACCGGGCCAAAGAAACAAGCCGGAATAAGAACAACAAGTCGTTCGTCAACAAAGTAAAGCGGCGAGACAATCAATGCCCATACTGCACCGATTCTAAACTGATGCAGCCAGCCAAGCAACTGTTTTGAATGAGTCGGATAAATCCAACCAATCACGCCCATGTTCTGTCGTTCGCCCAATGCAAAAAGAATAGATGCAATCACACAAATTAAAAAAGTTTTAATATCATGTGGATTAAGAATACAAGCGGCGAGAACACCACCAGAAACATACCAAATAAACGAACGAAGCGGTGGCTTCCACCACGGTTTAATTTTCCAAAATCTATCACTAGGGAATCCTCCACGAACTCGATCTGCAATGGCACAATAAACACACACTAAAAATGCTAACATGATTAATCTCCTTATAATAAGTGGCAGGAAGTGCGGGAATCGAACCCGCTCACCTTGGGTCAAAGCCAAGTATCTGCTCCAATCGATTTACTTCCACTTGTTGTTTATAGATTTTTTAAAATGTTTTTTTAATTTGGTGTGATTATTACCTGTACCACTCAATCCAGCTTCAATTAGACATTTGTATATACTCATACCTTTATTATGATTTTCAATTATACTTTCTAAATGACCTTTCAAGAAAGGAAAAGAATCTTTATTTTTTTCATAGTGAAGTTTGTTACCGCAACTTATCGAACAGGTGTTTCCTTTTCCAAAGAAAATAGTTTGGCAACTAGGACACGTTTTAGTTTTAGGTGTAGTTTCCCAGTTTATTATTCTTTTTTTAATCCATCCTTCATTTAGGTATTGTTCTAATAAATCTCTATTAACTTTTTTACATTCTTTTGTAGAAAGATTCGCAATCCAAACAGTGCCGAACTGGGAATTACCTGATCCTTGCTGTGATTGTTTCATCACATCAGCTAATCTTTTCCTCAACCACCCATACATTTTATTACTATTGCGCTGCTGAGTCAATGAGTTTATACACATCATTGCAGCGGCTTTTATTAAAGGAGAACAGTTTGGATATATTTTTACCAATAATTGATGTGCTACATAATGCTCTTCTGGAAGAAGATCTACTAAATTTGTAGCCTCATCAGAACCACCAAGACAACGCGGTATTATATGATGTCTTTCTTTATATCCTGTTATCGTTCGTGTTTTAGCACGCGAAATCAACAAATCATAATGTTTTTTATAATTCATGCATTATTTAGCTTTTACTGAGCTAAACAGAATCAAAATGGCGAACCGTATGGGTTTCGATCCCATCTAAACAGTTTGAAAGACTGTTAGCCACGCCAGCCGCTCCACGGTTCTTGCTATTTGGTACCTCGTGACAGAATCAAACTGCCGCAACCACCGTGTAAAGGTGGAGTTCTATCATTAAACTAACGAGGCATGGTTTGGTGGATCCTGAAGGAGTTGAACCTAATCGCCAGCCGCCCTACATGTTTATGGCAACGGTTTTACAGACCGCCGTAGGGAACAGGATCCAATATCTATTTTTCTCAAAAAATTGGCGGAATGACTGGGACTCGAACCCAGAAGACGAATCACTTCGTCCGACGGTTTAGCAAACCGCTCCAATACCATTATGGGACCATTCCAATTTGGTGGACCTGGAGAGAATCGAACTCTCAATTCCGCGATGCAAGCGCGGTGTGTTCCCATTAGCACTACAAGCCCATTATTTCTTAAAAATATTTGACCACGTGAGTAGTTTATTTAATTTTTGATTTTTTGCTGAGATCACAGCATCTTCATTAACTATGCCATTGTCAATTAACAAATCAAGCATGCACAAAAAATCTCCAATTTCTTCTTCCAAATGCGCTCGGTTACTCACACCTTTGTAAACAGTGTCAATACCAAATCGAAAAGACTTGGAGATTGCTTGAATTATTTCAGCACATTCTTCTTGTGTGATCAGAAGAATTTCTTTTGTGGTTTCATCGTTCATGCTAAATTCCTTGCTTGTTAACTATATAAATGGAGCGGATGATGGGAATCGAACCCACGGCTTCAGCTTGGAAGGCTGAGGTATTACCATTATACGACATCCGCGTTACAGCTGGTACGAGTGGTGGGATTCGAACCCACACTTTAGGGATTTTAAGTCCCTTATCTCTACCGATTGGATTACACTCGCATTATGCATCAATGATTTTTAAATATCAACACATATTCCATTTTATCAAAAGCGGATCCTCTAACCCTAGTTCTGCAAAGCACTTGATTCTGAGCAAGCATGGATCACAATGACCACATGGCTGACCTGAGTCTGCAGGATCGTAACAACTGCTGGTGTTGCTGTAATCCATGCCCAGTGCGTTCCCGGTGCGAATAATATCTGTTTTTGTCATGTTCATCAATGGTGTGTGAATCTTTAATCTTTCACCTTCAAATCCAGCTCTGGTAGCCAGATTAGCCATGTTTTCATATGCTGCAATATATTCTGGGCGACAATCTGGGTATCGTGTCATGCCTTCAGGAGCATTGACACCAATAAAAATATCATTTGCATTTAATGTTTCTGCCCATGCCACAGCAAAGCTCAGAAACACAGTGTTGCGAGCCGGCACATATGTCACAGGAATCACACTGACCAAATCAGGCGCCAGTTCATCTTTGGGTACTTCAATGTCACTGGTCAGTGCAGATCTGCCGAATGCTCTTAAATCAATCTTTTGAATCACATGCTGTTCAACATTTGCTTGCTGAGCTAATGCTCGGGCACAATTTAATTCATGAGCATGTCGTTGCCCGTAATCAAAACTCAGTGCGTATACTCGAAAATCCTGTGATGCCAAAGCCAGCATTGTTGCTGAGTCTAGTCCACCACTTAATAAGACTACTGCTGCGTTTTTCATAATTTTCCTTGTATTGGTGGCTCCAACGAGAATCGAACTCGTAACTATCAGATATCAGCCGATTATTATACCATTTAACTACAGAGCAATTGAAAAAATAGATGATCTCCTAGTGCGTGGTTGATCGGAAGCCACCACGAAACTATAGATGTATTCCTACATCATCCGTGTCAGATTCATCTAGGAGATCAAATCAATAAAACATAGTATCCTGGTCATAAGATACTATGTTTTATAGACTTTACAAGATTTAAAAATCATAAACTAGTATCTTGGTGTATTTCATACTGAGTCGTCCAAGATACTAGGCTATGAAAAATTCTTCTGGGTTTTTACCACCATTGCTGGCTTATCATCCCCCAGGCCGCCCACATTTGCGAGTTTTTATAGTGCTTCGCAGGATCGCGTTCCCTATTTGCACTTTCAGACACTATAAACTAAAAACCCCAGGGTGTCTAGTCCTGGGGTTTCGATTCGGTATAATCTGTTGATTATATTCTAATCGAAACCGCCTCCAGGTTCACTAATATATAATGAACCAGGTTGACTCAACCAGGCTAATCCTAGTTCAATTTTTTTAACGATATGTTCATTCATTTGTTTCATGAATTTATTTATCCTGGCATGAATTATACATGTTTTTTTAGGTTTGTCAATCTTTGGTTTTGCCGATTTTCTAGATAAATATCTGATGCGATATCATGAAATTTTACCAGAGACTCTGGATATTCCGACTCTTAACCCTGGCCAAACTAGGCCTGCTTTTTTAAGTGTTCGACCAGAGGACCAAAATAAAGCACTGGATTTAATGAGTCAAATCACAAACCTCAATCAAGAACTAAAAAATCTATCTAGTCTGAAGGATAAATTTTATGCTGAAAAACGTGAATGGCTAGACAATCATAATTTTAAAACGAATTCAGATACTGTAAAACAGTTTAATAAAAAGATTGATTACGTTTTGGTAGCTCATAAGAAAACTGGTGAAAAAATAGATTTACTAAACCAAAACTACACTGAATTAGTACAAGGAGGTGCAGATCTAAGATCTGCTACACTAAGAGCTTACGAGCATCTTAAAAAACACTGCAGCGATTTCTTGAATAAATCCAGTCAGGCACAAAAACTGCTTTATCGCGGCCTGAAAACTTATCCTTATTCATTCAGAGATTTTTCTTTTATCGGTAGATCGTGGGATGAGCGATTCACCAAAGATACTGCATGGGACACACACAGAAAAGTAAGTGCAGCAATGCGAGAAAATGGGTTTACTGCCACACGAGAAAACAGCATTATGTGCACATCTTCATATTGGGCTGCCAAACAATACGGTGAAGTTTATATGATATTTCCTATAAATGGATTCTCTTTTACTTGGAGTAGAACCCACGCTGACATGTTTAGTGATTTATTTGAAAGGTATCCACTCCGTGGCAACTGGAATAGTTTAATAAATGCTTTTGATAATTCATATAACGAGGTTGATGAACAACAAAAACGCAGTATTGAGTCTAATTTTATCAAAAATGAATTGGAATTAGATCGCACTGACTTTCATGCAGCATTGCTGTCAGGGCATGAGATATATATTCACGGTCAATACTATGCGTTGAATATGAGTATATTTCAGGATTTGAATGATCTACTCAGAATTTATAGCTGAGATTGATTGTTTAATACCGTCCTCTAGATAAATATCTGATGCGATATCATGAAATTTTACCTGAAACCTCGGATATTCTGACTCTTAACCCTGGCGAAACTAGGCCTGCTCCAATAGCTGCTCGACCTGAGGACCAAAATAAAGCACTGGATTTAATGAGTCAAATCACAGACCTCAAGCAAGAACTAAAAAATCTAGCCAGACTGAGGGATGAGATGTATTACAAGACTGATAAATGGTTACGTGATAATCAATATCGTTATGAATCAGACACTGTAAAAAATTTTCAAAAAGAAATTGATGATATCTCAGCCAAGCATATAGCAACTTCCGAGAAAATAGATTCACTATCTAAAGACTACACTTTTTTAATAAAAGGCAATGATGATCCTGATGCTGGTGCACTAAGAGCTTACGAGCATCTTAAAGAACATTGCAGCGATTTCTTGAATAAATCCAGTCAGGCACAAAAACTGCTTTATCGCGGCCTTCAGAAGTATCCTAGTTCATTCAGAGGTTTTTCTTTTATTGGTAGATCGTGGGATGAGCGACTTACCAAAGATACTCCCCGTCAGACACACGAAAAATTAAGTGCAGTAATGCGAGAAAATGGGTTTACTGCCACACGAGAAAACAGTATCATGTGCACATCTTCATATCCAACTGCTGAAGAATATGGTGAAGTTTATATGATATTTCCTATAAATGGATTCTCTTTTACTTGGAGTAGAACCTACGCTGACATGTTTACTGATTTATTTGATAAGCTTCCATACTACCCTGCATACAGTGGCCACTGGAGTGCATTAATGAATCATTTTGATGATACCTACGGAGGAACCCAAGGCGATGAACAACAAAAGCGCAGCATTGAGTCTAATTTTATCAAAAATGACTTGAAATTAAATCGCACTGACTTTCATGCAGCATTGCTGTCAGGTCATGAGATATATATTCACGGTCAATACTATGCGTTACACTTACGTGCTTATTGGCAATTAAATCAGCTACTCAAATCAAACTTTGGTGTAGGATATTGATTGTTTACCGTCCTCTGATCAGATCAATTAAAAACCGATAATACTCATAAGAAAATGCGTAATATTTTCCTTTGATGTATATTTCATGCTCAGATTCCAATGCTTGTTCAAGATTTTTATCATCAAATTCTGCGTATTCTATCAATCGTTTTTCAATATTTTCAGTTCCAGGTTGTAGCCTAGAAATAAGCTCTTTAAACGACGCAACAGTTTGGGCTGGCGTCATAGATAAAAGACTAGCCCATAAATCCTTGTACTTATGACTCCACGTATATTTAAATCCGTCAAAAGGCACTATGATGTATGTGTTTTTAGATACACCCGAGGCATAATAATAAGCCATACCTAAATCACTGGTGCACATGATACTGTTTCCTCGAGTCGCAGAAAAGCCGTTTGATTTCAGTGCATGATTTACAAATTTATGTATTTCTGGTACTGTATCTGTTGGATGGCGCTGTGCGTGTGCAGTGCCGATAAAAGCAGAACTTCTGTGAGGGTTTAAAAAATTTGAAGATCCACGATATAAACAACCGCCAAATTTACGAGTAACTGATAAAAATTCACCGCAAGTTTTAGTCAACTCGGTGTATATGCGATTTGTGCAAGCACTGGCTAGTTCTTGGAAATCTTGTTGAAGATATCTTAAACGATTTTCTTTTTCCAAAATTTGTGAGTTAAGTTCTTGAATTTTTGTACCAGGATCTGCAACTTGACTGGCATTTTGTGTAACATAATTTAACGTACTTCGTGCTTTCGATATGTCTTGAGTGATCGTTTGACATTCTTGTTCAATTTGTTTTGCTTGGTTTTGGACACTACGTGGTACACTAGCTATGTCTAAAATAAAAGGTACTTTCGCACCTGGTTTTAGTTGATTTTCAGATAAAAATTCTTGAAGACGCATGCAGTATTTATCTGATAAATAACAGATGCGCTACCACGAACTTGTAACAGAAAATTTTACCAAGATAGAACTACTAGGCCTGTCAGGTGATGCGCTTAGGAAAGCGCAGGCTTTAATCGATCAAATGTCAGCTATAAAACAACAGCAAATTCTGATTGCACAACAGAGACGCGAAGTTAAGTCATCGTTGGAAAAATTAGGAAATCCTCCTTCTGATCCAATAAAAGCCGAAAAACTACGAACAATTCTTGACGATGATGAAATTCGCCAAAAAATGGTTGGGCTCATCAAAGAAATGGAAAAGTTGTATAATGAGCTAAGATTTTTAGTACAAGACAATGTAAATCTGTCACAGGTTATGCGAAAACTACAAGCAAATTGCGGACAGTTTCTCAGAGATGCAAAATATGCAAGTCGTTTGTTGTTTAGAGGTAAAGATGGTTCTCGGAGTTTAAATACACCTAGTTTTGTCGGCGATTCAATACCAGACAGACGACCCAAAGACTTAAACAAAGTAATTCACGATAATCTTAATCGTGTCATGCTAGGCATGGGTTATACTGCTACGCGAGGCAACAGCATCATGTGCACCAGTGATTTAGCAATGGCTAGAGAGTATGGCAGTCCTTACTTGATATTTCCGCTGGATGGGTTTTCTTTTACTTGGAGTACAAGAATAAAAGACTTGTACACAGACTATTTTATGAACAGAACCACCTGGGAAGATAGTATAAAATATTTTGATAGTGAAGAAGATTTTATCAAAAATGAGCTAAAATTAAAGCAAACTGACTTTATTTCTGCATTAAAATCAGGTCACGAAATATACATAAAAGGCAGGTACTATGCCTTGTCTCTTTATTACTATAAAGACCTAGCTCAAGAACTAGACTTTACTTGATTCTGACTCAAGGCTCCATACAAAGTTTTATTTTCTTTTGTCAGTTATCTAGCTAATGTTGCATTAGTTTTGGTCATGTCTGCACAGGTATAAGCCTGATAACTAGCTTTGAGTTTTTCAGGCATTGGTATTTTCACAATAGGCACACGAAAACCTTGTGCTACTTCAAGAAAACTTTTTGTACTGCCTGTGCCAATATTCCAAATACCACTTTCAGGTATATTCAAAAACTTTTTGTGTATATCTATCACAGTGCTGACAGGCACAAAATCTCGGTGATAATTCTCACTGCCCTCAAACACTCTTATTTCGCCTACTCTCTCAGCCTGCAGTCTAAACTGTGTAAACGGACTGGCTTGAGTTCCTTTGTGTTCTTCATTTGAGCCATATACGTTAAAATAACGGAACCCTTGAACAACAATATGTTCAAAACATTTTTTTTGAGCATATCTTTCAAACATATATTTGCTCCAGGCATACGGTGTTCGTGGATCAGGCGCAGCATTTTCATTAAAATCTTGACCGAGACCGTATATACTGGCTGAACTTGAATATTGTAGGTTTACTTTGTGTCCAATACATTCATCTAAAATCCAACAACTGAAATCATAGTTTTGGCGCATGATTTTGTTTACATCATGCTCAGTTGTAGAACTGATGGCACCTATGTGAATTATCCAATCCAGACCTTGAATGTTGGGTACCTTCTCTCCCCATTCATAAGTGCTGACTTCATGTTCTGATAAAGCAGTCAACATGTGACTACCGATAAAACCTTTATAACCTGTGAGAAGTATTTTCATAATTTTAGTGCTATTTGTGCACGGTATTTAACATAAATACCAGATATTATTATAACTTTTTACGGAAACCAGCATGCAAATCAATGAAATAATAAGCCGAGAATTGTCACGAGCAGCATCTAAACAAAAAATTGAGGTCGGTGGGTTCTTAAACAAACACCTACTCGTCAGAACAATAAAACAAGACTGCAGTGATTTTTTGTCTAAAGCCAAAGGCACAGATGGTGTTTTTCGTGGTATTGCAGATTATGCAGGATTTCCTGTGGCATATGAATCTCAATCACGCACCAGAAATGCCAGAGATACGTCGCAAGAAATACAAAAAAAATTCGATGAACTGTTGATTTCCCAGGGCTTTTCTGCTGTTCGAGGCAACAGTATATTTGTGTCCGGCAGTTTGCCGATGGCAATTGGTTACGGAGAACCATATTTTATCATACCTAAAAATGGTTTTACGTTCACTTGGAGTCCTGAGATAAAAGATTTTTACACAGGTGGATTAGCTTTGAATAACAAAAGTTGGGCAGGATTTGTTAGTAAATGGTCTATTTCGCCTGACCACAACGAAACGATTCGCAAAATTGACAAAATTGTCAAACCATTGATCAAAGATGTTAATGCAATATGGTCAGCAACAGTTAATCGAAATTCAGAACCAGTTCTTGGCGTCAATTGGAATCAAGAATTTGGAAAACGATGGGCAATTCACAGTCAATGGCTGGAATCTATTTCACGATTACTCAATGTTATTCAAGAATCTTTAAAGAATCCAGAGCATATTGTGTATGAAGGCAAACAATTAAGTCAAAGACTGCAAAATAGTGTAAATCATTTTGAAGCTATCAAAAACATTTTTGCACCAAGAAAAGACTATCAAGAACTTTTAAATTTATTGTCAAATCAAGTATCATTTGATACGCCGGCTTCTGAAATAAATACCCCTGAACAAGCACAACGTATTATACAAAATTTAGGAATGAAAAATAATATCGATTTACATTCTGCGATATTATCTGAAAATGAGATACTGATAAATGGTTCGTATTACGCATTCGACTATCATACGTATCAAGATTTGCATGATAAATTATTTTCAGTAAAACCAGGGTAATCAGGAAATTGACATATGCCAGCTAAAAAAACCAATGTATTGAAGCCAGGTGATAGATCACCAATTAATATTGATATGCCAAATATCGATCCTGCTTTATTAAGCAAAGCTGCTGAATTAAAAGCTAGAATGGCTGAAATATCCAAAGAATTGAATCGACTTAAAAAAGAAAAAGACAAACAAGTAATACAATCTGAAAAAACTCAGCAAGAAATCAATAAAAAGTCATTTTCTAATTATGCTAAAATAATACAAAAGGACTGTTCAGAGTATTTACAAGCAGTTGCTGCTGCCAAAAAAGTTTTATTCAGAGGTACAGAACCAGGTGATCATCCTTTGTCAGCATATGTGGGTAGAAGTCATAAGAAAAGAAAAACCAAAGATACATCGTCAGCAATACAGACAGGAGTTGATAAAATATTAGCAAGCAAAGGATTTACTGCTCTCAGACACAACAGTATATTCACTTCAAGTCGGTTAGAAATAGCGTCGGGCTATGGAATACCATACATAATATTTCCAAAAAACGGCTTTAGTTTTACGTGGAGTCCTAAGCTTACCGATTTTTATCAAGAAATGGTACAAGACGAAGAAATTTATGATTGGTCAGAATTTGTTAATATACATGGTGCTAGCACTTTAGACTATACAATTTTAAATATGTTTCCACGTATAGGCTATTATCTTGGAATATTTGAAGTTAGTCTTGAAAAGCATCCAAAACTCAAGAGTTTATACCTTTCTATTAAAAATCTCAATGAAAACATCGACGAGATGCTCGAGGAAATCGATTATGATTATCCTAACATCAACGGAGCAGATATAAATCGTTATATTTCTCAGGTGATGGAAATTATTCGAGCATTGGAAACGGAACCTGAAATCCAGGATATTCTAAAAAGTAAACCTAAATTAGCAAAAGATTTTAAAAAAATGAAGAGTGAAATTGGTAAGTTTACAGCTGAATGGCAGAAAAATAAAAATTTAAACAGATCTGACATTATATTTCAGAAACTCGGATACACTAACCAAAATCTTAACGCAGCATTAAAATCAGGCCATGAAGTCATGATCAATGGCGAATATTATGCATTGGAATATGCTGTATACAAAGATATACTAAAATACTTTAAATAAAATCTTGGAACAATAACAAATGCCACCAAAAAAAACCAATGTATTAAAACCAGGTAGTAAATCACCCTTTGTGGTAGATACATCGAACTTGGATCCAGAATTATTAGCTAGGGCAAAAACAATAAAGGCTAAAATAGCTGAAATTGAAGCTCAGATAGCCAGTCTTCGAGCAGAAGAAAAAAAATCAAAAACAGCTTCCCAAAAAGCTGAAAAAAAGATTGGTGCTCCGTCAATGGTTCGCTATGTTGAATTAATACAAAAGGACTGTTCAGAATATATACAAGCAGTTATAGCAACTGGCAAAGTATTATATCGTGGCGGTGGCAATACAAGCATGCCAGCGTATGTTGCTCGCAGTCGTAGCAACCGGTCACCAGATAATACACCGTTATCTATCCAGAAAGGTTTTGACAAGTTATTGTCAAGTCAGGGCTTTACTGCTCTCAGAGGCAACAGTATATTCACTACGAGTAGACAACTACAGGCTGCACGTTACGGAGAACCATACATAATATTTCCAAAAAACGGCTTTAGTTTTACATGGAGTCCAAAAGTACCAGATTTTTATCGTGGGTTGATAGAGGAACATGAAATACCCACATGGTCTGAATTTGTAAGCCATTATAGCCAAGATACTTCTTCGATTTATGTAGATCTAGAGATTCTAAGTGACACTCTTAATTCTATAATCTATGCTCTTCAAGGGATTAGATTTGAATTTCCTATACACCAGAAACAAACTGAAAAAATCGAGGATGAGATTTACAATCTTCAAGAACTGCTAGAGGAAGACTACGAAATCTCACCATATCCAAGTGTAGCGATTAAACAAGCAAATAATTATATTAAACGTTTGACAAAAATTATTCAGGGGATAGAAATTTCTCCTGAAATCAAATCTATTTTTTATAAAGATAAAGATGCTAAAGATTATCTAAACAGTATAAAGAACTATCAGAATACATTACAGAAAATAAGCAAAGAATTAAAAATTCCAGAATTAGCTGACACTGCAGTACTTCGCAATCTTGCATATACTAACCAAAATCTTGAAGCAGCATTAAAATCAGACAACGAAGTCATGATCAATGGTGAGTATTATGCGTTCAAATATGATTTATACTATGACATACTAAAATACCTCCGATAGGATCTTAGAAAAAACCAATGTCTGAAAAGAAATCTAATAAGTAGCTGAGTATGTCAATCATCAAAGCCGGAATAATCCCTTGCATCAAAAAAGACAAACAACTATTCATGTTATTCATGAAACCCAGTGATCCTAAGTTTGGCGGCCCTGATTATCAAATTGCCAAAGGTCACATAGACAAAGATGAATCCCCACTGCAAGCAGCAATTCGTGAAGGGCACGAAGAACTAGGCTTGAAATCTACCAACATAGACCATGTGTGGCCTGTGGGGATTGTGAAAAATACCAAGGTCTATGCATGTGAGGTTTACAGTATGAAAGACTTTGACCAGCCCGATTATGAAACTGGCAGCACACGATGGATGACACCAAATGAGTTTTTGGAAACTGGTCGTCACATGCATCGAGGCATCGTCAGAGCAGCAGCCAGAAAACTAACATTGTTAGAATCGTTTCCTGAACTGCGCACTGTTATTTGGTGATTTGGTGGGCCTCCAGAGAGTTGAACTCTGATCGTACAGATTATGAGTCTGCTGCATTAACCATTATGCTAAAGGCCCGAGATTTGGTGCTCCGTGATGGATTTGAACCACCGACAACCGGAATATAAGTCCGACGTTCTGACCACTGAACTAACGGAGCGTTGTTTAACTGATGTTGTGCATTATACAGCAACACCCGAGAATGTCAACGTCGTTCTCTGCCTAAACCTTTTTCTGTTTTACCTCTTTTAGACACTGCGCCTGGTGGGCGAATATCCACACGCTTTTTAGGCATTACCAGCACAGGTTTATCACTATCTAATTTAGGTGCTTCTGGGTCTACAGCTTGGGGTTTAATAAATTTTTCATTGTTCTTGAGTATTTTGAAGGTTATTTTGCCATTTTCACCCTTGGACCAATAGCTTTTGTCAAAAGTTAATTTCACACCAGTGACTGCATCGCCTGGATAATCTGCACTAAATCCATTGAGTGTGATAGTGCTTTGTGTCGAGCTAGCATCTGTATAAACCTGTAATACAGCACTGTGATTAAGAATATCCGACGCAGCATCACTAAATTTAGTTTTGGTATTCACATAATCACACACTTTGTCAGCCACGATCATCATCAGTGCGTGAACAGGAACTACTGCTGTGTTTTTTCTCTTGGTTAACAAATCCTGGTACCAACCTTCAAGTTTAGCACTAAGCAGATTCTGACCTAATATTTCTTCACCTAAGCCTAATTTCTTGGCTTTTACATTCATAATTTGCTGAGTTTCGTCGCTGTCCATTAAATCAAAGTATTTGGCTAATTCTAGAGGACCAGTGTAGTGTGTGCCTTTATCTAGAATTTCTAAAATTCTGACTTCTTCTGTGTATTTTTTACGTATAGTCTTGCCGTATTTCGTACCATCTATTTCTCGCAAAGATTCTACCAAATTCTTGGCGCTGGCCATTGCACCTAGCCCTTCTTTGGTGCTGATCTTGACTGTTTTACCGTTGGCAGCTGTTAAAACACTGTCACTCAATCCTCCAGTAGCTCCCGGATTGAAGCTGATGGTTGCACTTGCTAAGCTGGTATTTTTACCAATATAAGCATCGATACCTTTGTCTGCTGACCCAGTGATGGTCATGCCTTTGATAAAAGCAATGGGCTGAAGAAGTTCACAGAAATACTGTTTGAATGCTTCTGCATTCATATTTCCACGAGGAATAACAACTGGAAAATCTTTGGCTGCTAAAAACGCACTCATTGCATGCAGTTCATCGCTGTGCTCGCCAAACTTTTTCATGACTTGATCTTGAATATTACCCGGACTTAAATTATCAAATCTTTCTAGAATTTCAGACGGTTTGTAACCTGCGTTTTCTTTTTCACTTGTCTTGCTAGAAAATTTATATTCACCGGGTATAGCAGTATTTGGCCAATTATTTTCGTTTCTATTGGCATGAATATCTTTAAAATATCTTCCTAGGTAAACATCTCTGCCGTCGTCGTCAATGAAACGTGCAATAGCAAATGCTAAATTTTTAGCTTGTGGATTGGTCCAATCAATCGGGAAATTCAAAGATGCTTGAGCTTTTTTCAACGCTGCATCCATCTCTTGTGGGTCTGTGAACTTGCCTGAGTTAGGATAAAACGTCAGACTACCAAAAGTCAGAGTTTTACCTGCAGCATTTTTAAATACTTCGCCTGATTTTCTACGAGCTAATCCCACGCTTTCATCCAATAAAATATTTTCTAAAATGTTTATAAACTGTCTCATAATAGGTATTTATCGGATATTGTTATCGTTGAAATTCCTGTGGTAATTGAAATTATAGTGTCACATCTTCCATGCCAGCTGTTCTCAGACGAACAATATGTCCCAACATCCATTGTTTATTTTCAATCCCTTTCATCACACCAAGCCACTTATTTCGCAGCAAGGCTACCTCATTGATAATGGTCTCAAAATCAATCACTTCATCTTCTCCGTCCACATACTTTTCTGCATCTCGACTGCTTAATGCTCGTTGATACGCTTCAAGATATTTTTGAAAATGCTTGCGTCTGATTTTTTTTAGTTGAATGTTAAGGTATTCAAGCACCGCTTCAATCTCCTGAAGTTGATTAAAGCGGTGTTCGGTGATGCCAGGAAGATTACTTGCTGCTTTTTCTAAATTTCCACGAACTGCTATTTCAGATTTAGCTGTCCGTAACTCTGCTTCGTAGTAGCTAATAAACCCAGGTATTTCTCCTAGGTCTGCAACTATCTTGTTATACCACATCAGTAGTCTTCTTCTTCGTCTTCCTGTTCATCTTCTCCAATATATTCTCTTATTGCTCGTTTAAGCATGCCATCAGTAGCGCCAAATACACTGAGTTCATGATCTTCTAGCATATCTACCATGGTAGATATCAGTGCATCGGCTGCTTCTTGCTGGTCCTTCTTGGGAATATACTGCTTCATAACTGTATACAATTCACTTAAGGTATCTACGTCTATTGTCATTCTTGGGTTTCCTCATTGGTTGTAGCAGTTGATACTTCTGTAACTCGATGCGGGTTAGCAGAATAATCAGCCATCACTGCATCTAGACATCCATCTTCGTTGCGCTCCCACCCTTTGCGGAATAGCTTTATTTCAGTACCATCTGCTAGTGCATATTTAAGCCTGTTGCCTTCTTTTGTCAATAAACTTTTGCCTTCAAACATGTCCACTAATCCAGAATAAGGATTCATACCCTGTTCGTAAGGAATTTTGATCTGCACTGCTTCAAATGGTTTGGCATATCGTGTTTTCATGATCTTGCAGGCAGCACGAATTCCGCGAACTTCAGATACCTTGTTGCCATCTTCATCTTCTTTTAGCTTGAGTTTACGCATTGCTACTACGATAGAGCTGGCATAGATGAATCCTTGACCTCCAGAAATTTTATCATCAGGATCAAACATATCCTGCGATTGGTAGCTGTGGTTAGTTGCAACCAAACCAATGTTTAAACTACCAAACATGTTTACACAATTACGAACAAGTGCAGTAAGTGCCTTGGGCTTGCGTCCCATATCACCTTTTAAGTCACCTGCTTCAAATTGATTTACATCAGTTGGTGTAAGTAACATACCTAAACTGTCTAGGACAAACAGCACCTTAGGTCGTTGATCTTCAGGTAGAGTCTTGTATTCTTTTACAAATTCGCTGATCATCTTGGCAACGTCGTCAATCATAGCCATGTTCAGCTTCAGCAGTTTGTCTTCACTGGTGTCTACGTCTAGCGCACGTAGCCATGATTCATCAAGTGCATTTTCAGTGTCAATCAGAATCACATAAATGCCTTGTTTTTGTGCATTGCGTACCAGGTTACCAGAGCAAATAAAACTTTTACCTGCGCCTGATTCACCTGCGAATACTGTTACTTTTCCCAGTGGGATACCGCGATTAAAATCACCGCTGATCAAATAATTTAGTGCATAATTGTTTGTAGAAATCCAATCTGTGGGATCATTAAACCCCACTGAAATTCCATCAATCGATTTAGTGATTGATTTGCGAAATTTTGATACATCAAAAGGTTTAGGCACGTTGCTCTCCTAATTAAATTTGTTATTTTTTTAAATCTAGCCTGTCAAAAAGGAATGGCCCCGAAGGGCCATTCTCTGTTATTGCTTCTGACGATTACGAATCATTGCAAGAATATCTTCAGCCTTCTGACTAGAAGGTTTCGATGCTTGCACAGGTGCTGTAGGGGTTTCGACTTCTTCATCGCCATCCCACGGTGGAGTTTCTTCTACCACTGGTTTAGCTACTGATACTGTAACAGGTTTAGGAGTTGCTTTAGTCTCCATTTCTAGTTCAGCGTCATCAGACTTAGCACCAGTCTTTAGGCCGTACGGCTTGTAGTACTGTTCCCAGCGTGCAGGATCATATGATTCACCATCAACTGATGCTTCAAACATTTCCTTGATCACCTTGAGTTCTACATCTCCCGGCTTCTTGGGTAGAAAGTCAGCCAAGTCATATAGACCATACGTTTCAAGTGCCGCTGCTTCTGCAGCAGTCAACGCTGATTCCTTGCGAGCCCAGCTGCTAGTGCCATAGTCAGCGTATCCACCTTTGCTAGTCTTCTTGATAATGAAGTCTAACCCGCTCTGGTAATCAGTTGGAAGATTTTCCATTTCTGGATCTAGTAGAGCGTTCTTTACCAGATTGAAAATCTGAGCACTGATCACAAAACGACGAATTGGATTTTCTGGCGTCTTGTCATCGCTCCATGGGTTTTCGCGAACGAGTCCTTGAAACAAATAACTACGCTTTTTCCAATATTTCTTGCCCATGTCTTCTAGGTTCTTATCCTTAAACCAAGGACGAACTTCGGCCAGAATTGGGCAAACGCTGCCATCGTTGTACATTTCTACGCAAGGAACCTGTACTACCACTGGTTT
>Ga0114963_10000158_pt1 | contig 42342 bp, 36 predicted proteins | sample C_131016_EF_Meta_FD_87019 | JGI IMG/M metagenome (GOLD analysis project Ga0114963, IMG submission 87019) | Freshwater microbial communities from Lake Croche, Canada to study carbon cycling - C_131016_EF_MetaG | ecosystem: Environmental > Aquatic > Freshwater > Lake | place: Lake Croche, Canada... | reverse complement strand
GTGATACTTGTCCCGGGCTTCCAAGATTTGTTTGTCTTGCGCCAGATGGCGGTGGTGGTGGTGATACTTGTCCCGGGCTTCCAAGATTTGTTTGTCTTGCGCCAGATGGCGGGCGCGGAGGTGTTGGGCCAGGCGCTCTCGGTCCTCGTATTGTTTTTGGTGGTTTTGGTTTATTACCACGACCAGAAGGCTTATTACCTCTAGGATTTTTTCTTCTACCTAAATCAAATATATTTGGTAGTAAACCCGCTAATAAATCCAATAAACCGGGTTCATTATTTGAACCACCAGAACCATTGCTACCTGCTTTTATTTCGCCTAATATTTGTTTTAAAATAGCATTTTGTTTATCTTGATTTTCCAATATACCTCTAAAAACATTAGCAGTATAAATGGTTGCATCTTGTTGATTTGTATTATTATTTTGTTTTCTTAATATTTTCCCAAGCGTTGGAAAAATTTTGCTGAATCTAGAATTACCAGAACTCGACATTCTATCTTTAAAGGAATTATTATTGGATCCTCCAGTTACTCCAGATGGTAAAGATTTTTTTGCCATTATTACTTACTCGACATTTTTTCTTGACTTCTACTAAAAGCATAAACACCAAGAATAGCACCAAATGATAAATGAATAAGTCCACCATTTGAAAGGGTCAGACTTTCCCATTTAGCATATGGTGCATGAGTAAAAACAGGTAGGAACATCATAATCAAAGGAAAGATTATGAAATCAAATGCACACATTGCCATATATAGCCAACCCATTGATGGGCGCCAATATTGTTTTACCCAATGTTCATTTTGTATGGATAATTGTTGGTTTGCAATACTATTATCAATATTATTGTCAGACATTACGATTCCTTTGTTCTTCAAGTTCCTTCAGATATTGCAGGAGCATTTCGACAAAGATATCACGTTCAAAAGGTATTAAATTTTCAACATCTGCAATTGAATATTTATGATGTTGAATTAATGAAAATAATGAGATATAGTAATTTTCTAATGTATTATGACTTAGCCCAACATAAAAAAATCGGCGAGCGAAGTCAGCTCAATTACCCTATCTTTTTCATTTTTATTTTTATATTCAATCCGATGATAGAGTTTTGGCATTTTAGACATGAATGCTTGAATCTTTTCAAACACATCAACATCTAAATCATTTAAGAAATCTTCCATTTCTTGTTTGCTATATTCCGATGGATTATAAACATCATCACCTTCATAAATTTTGTCAATACAACGAAGGATTAGTTCATAAAAAGCATCATTACCTGATTCCGCAAATTCTTTATCATCAAATAAAGATGCTGGTGGATGTCTCATTACAATAGCTATTTGATCATTGACTTTAATGACTTGATCAATGCCGTCTGGAAATTTAACTTCTATTTTTGAAAGATCAATTTCAAAATCATATACTTCTTTATCTTCATTATCAATATATGAAACCTTGACCATATTATTGATTGAAACAGCTCTAAGTTTTAGGAACAAATATTCAACATCAAAAATTGCAATCTTATCGATATCAAATGCTTTATTGATAGCACAATTATTCACAACCTGTTTTACGGCTCTTAGAACATCGGCTTGATCGCCAGATGATTTTGCTATTAGAAGAAGTTTTTCTTCTCTAACAAGAAAAGGTCTGAATAATTCTTTTTTTCTTGTTGACGGAATAATGAATTCATGAATTGGGTGTTTAATTTTTGGTAGTGGCATAATGTAACTCCATTAATGTTGTAATAATAAAAAATCTTTTTAATATAATGAATATTTAGCGCAATTATGGGGTTGGTGGGGGTGTTCGTTGCCTATCAATACCTTGTGCATTATCAACAGCGTTAAGTATGTTTTGGCCTGCATTTGTAAAAGATGTTGAATTAAAAATTGAATCAAGTAATCCGGGATTTACATTTCCTTGTTGTGTAGTAAATGCACCTTGTGCGCTTTCGGCCGCATTATCATCAAACATATTTGTTTCATAATCTTTATTAGTCCAATATTCAATTTCTTGAAACGAAATTTTAAGTAAAACTGCGGTTGGAGCATTTGTTCCACGATAAAATGAAGGACTTGATTCACCGCCTGGTGCATAATCTACACTGACTTTATCAATAACACAAGGCTTAAATCTATATAGATAATTGCTGCTTGGGAATAAACTGACGGTTACCAAGCTTGGAAAAGAAAAAAGTAAACCTGGTGCGCCTGATATGCCAGGTAACATATGAAATTGCAATGTTCTAATAATATTTTTTATTCTTTCACTTTCTGCTACATTACTTGGGACAAGTTTCCATGTAAAACTATGTTCTTTAAAATTAGGTTTTTCAAAAAGAACAGTTTGATACGGATTTTGTGTTATACCTGTATATGCTTTAAAAACATCTATAATTCCTTCATTTCGAGTTGCTAAAGTTTCAGCACCAACAATTGTTGCAGGTGTTCTTATAGACATGTCTGAAGGATTACTTTGTGATAATGCATCAAGTGCTGCACCGAATACCGGACTTAAAGATTTAGTACCATATGTTACCGAAGTATCATCTTTTAAATTATCTGGCATAGGAAGTCTAATAGTACCATTAGATCTTAAAAAAGGCGCATTATTAATTGATCTTTTTTGATATGCTTGGAATAAAAATGAGATGTAATGCCGACTGACACTTGTTAAATCCGCGGGAAATTCAATTTGATCTTGATATAATGTTCTTGAATTCGTATATCTAGATACATAAAGATCTCTCGCTTCAGGGGCTAGTGCAGTAAGACCCGCCGTAGTTTCTACTGTAGATTGAATATTTCTACCAATTCTAGTAAATAAATCCGTGCGTGTTTGCGCTTCGAGAGCCATTATTTTATCCTTAGAATAAATATCATTATCTTTATTTATACTGATAGCACGAAATGGCAAAATATCTACAGGGTTTTTTCAAACCTTTAAATCCTAATAAATACAAAGGTAATCCAACTAATATCGTATATCGTTCTAGTTGGGAATTACGACTTATGTCTCATTTCGATGCACACCAAAATATTGTATGGTGGTCATCAGAAGAGCATGTTGTTCATTATCGTTCACCAATTGATGGAAAAATTCATAGATATTTTCCTGACTTTATTATAAATACAAAGAATAAAGAAACGATAATGATTGAAGTAAAACCTTTGGCACAAACAATTGAACCTAAGAAACAAAAAAATCCAACTAAACGATATATTAATGAAGTTTATACTTGGGGTGTCAATTCCGCTAAATGGCATGCGGCAGAAGAATATTGTAAAGATCGAAAATGGAAATTTCAGATTATGACTGAGAGGGATATATACGGTAAATGACAGCTTATATTTTCCAACAGTTATCGGAGAGAGGTCGAGTTGATAATCTTAATGAAACTGATCAGCGTAAAAATTCTAATAAATGGTTTCAATCCGTATTGAAAACTGTGAACAAAAATTCGTTGAATAATCCAAATAATATAACTACCTTAATTGATGCCGATTCAATTGGTAAAATGTATATGTTTGCTTATGATCCAAAACATAAAGATACATTGCCATATTATGATAGATTTCCATTATTAATACCATTCAATTTAAAAAAAGATGGATTTATAGGTTATAATTTACATTATTTGCCACCTATTCTTAGAGCAAAACTCATGAATATAACATATAAAAAAGACGGTAATCAAACTTATAGTATTCTTAACGGCATATCAAGCCATCGTTATTTTAAACCATGTATTAAACAATATCTTCGTACTCATGTGCAAAGTTCTTATTTAAATATTGAACCTGAGAATTGGGATTTAGCATTAATGTTACCGGTAGAAAGATTTGTAAAAGCATCCAAACAACAAGTCTGGAAAGATTCGAAGGGTATGTTTTAATGGCAGGTTTCAATATAAAAGAATTTTCAACTAATATTAATCGAAGTGGTACATTACAAAATAATAAATTCCTAGTTGAAATTACACCACCTCGTGGTACATCGAACATGAACAATTATCTTCAATTTAGAGCATCTAGTATTAATATGCCCGGTGTTAATCTAAAATCTATTAGTACATATCGCTATGGTATAGGCCCGGAAGAAAAAACGGCGGTTAATGTAAATTTTTCAGATATAAGCATATCTTTTATTGAAGATAAACAAAATTCAATATGGAAATTTTTTAGTACTTGGATAGATAGTATTTTTAAGTTTCAGCCTGGAAATAATGGTTCAGCTTCTGCTGGTACAACATATTTGTCTTTATATAAAAATGAATATATTTCGGAAGCAATGAAAATTTTAATATTTAATAATGAAGGTAATAAAGTTAATACAATAAATTTAACACGAGCTTATCCTACATCAATTAGTAATATAGATTTATCATGGGCCGATCAATCCGAATTAATGAAAGTAACTGTTGGTTTTACATTCAGGGAATGGTATTTTGACGGAAGACCTAATAGTGCTGTCGCTGAAGCACCAGTAACACAAACACAACAGACAACTCAAGTTGCGCCAGCACCAAGACCGGCAGCACCAACTCCTCAGACTCAGATTGTACCTATGCAGACGCTTGAAAGTGGTGCACCAATAATAAGCCCTGTACAAGGTTTCGACTAATTCAAGAAAGTTATAAAAATGGCTGAAAAATATTTTGAGAAATTTCCTATTATTAGATATAATGGGGCACCAATCCGTAATATCACCGAACGTGCAACAGTTCTAAATTCTGTCTATAATAATCCAATTTTTTATTATCCGTATGATATTAATCAAGGTGAACAACCTGATGAAATAGCGGATCGTTATTATCAAGATGAATATATGGGATGGATCCTTCATATAACAAACAAAGTTGTTGACCCATATTATGATTGGTATATTGATCAAGCAAGTTTTGATGATTTTATTATTAAAAAATATGGTAGTTTATCAAATGCTACAACAAAAATAAAGTACTACAGAAATAATTGGTATGCTAATGAAAATACGATTTCTATATCTTCCTTCGATAGTTTAACTCCAACTGTTAAACGTTTTTATGAACCTGTTTATGCGGATGTTGTTTTTTCCAGAACACCACTTGCGTATAAACGTAAACAAATTGATTGGAAACTTACAACAAATGCTATTGTACAATATACCGTTACAAAGCCGGTATTTGTTACTGATGAAATAGTTGATGTTTATAGCGGAAATACAATTATAGGAAGTGGACAAGTTTGTGGAAGAAGTACTTCATATGTAATGCCTAATGGACAAACAACCACCACACCTCTTTTAATCCAACATACATCTGGTAATGTGACAGAAAATGGAGCTACACATTATGTTATGGGTAGGGAAACAAAAGTCAAAACACTTTATACTAATGCAACTCTTATAACAAATAATATTCCAACAAATGAATCAACTTATTGGAGTTCAGTTTATTATTATGATTATGAAACCGAGATCAATGAGAAAAATAAGTCGATTCAAGTTTTGAAAAAACAATATTCAAGTAAAATTGCCGGTGAACTGAAAGCATTGTTAAAATAATGAGTAATAATATTTCAATTGGTGATGTAAGAGTAGAGAAGTTGCTTATAGCTTCTCCTCGTGGTACGTTAACACTTACGACATCATTTGTATCAGCATCGATTTACGAAAGTATTTTTACGCCAGGAATAGTTTGTGATATAACCGTTCTTGATTCGGAAGATATTGTTGGTAATTTGAGATTACTCGGTGATGAGCTAATAGAGTTTAATTTAATAAGTCCAAGTGATGTAAAAGCATATTATAAGTTTGCTCTTTATGAACGTGGTGAAGGTGAACAATTACCAAATCAGAGAGCAAAAACATACGTATTGAAATGCGCAAGTATTGAAGCAATGTATGCTCAAAATGAATATGTGCAAAAGGCTTATCAAAATGTTTTAAATTCAGAAATAGTTACAGATCTAGTAAAAACGTATCTACATTCTAACAAACAAGTAATTACGGAACGAACAAGAAGTCCTCAAATATTAAATATTGCTAATTTGAGTCCTTATAAAGCTATTAATTTGGTTAAATCAAGATCGGTATCAATTGAAAATCAATCATCCTCATATGTGTTTTTTGAAACTCGAGCCGGCGATGATCAAATTTATAAATTTGTTACTATCGAGAATTTATTTTCCACTGATGTTGTTAAAAATTTCGTACAATCAAGTGCTATAAATATTAATGCATTAAACCCCGATCAAGACAGAAATATTTTATCATATCAAGCGCCGGTTGCTTTATCTGCTCTCGATCGTATAAGTTATGGTGGTCCAACAAGAGTAACTACATTTAATTTTACCACATGGGAATATAAAATTCGAGATGATCATGCAAGTGATACTCTTTTTAAAGATGGTGGTGATGGTGGCGGTACCGATGTTTCAAGTGAATTTAGAAATAGATATTTGAATCCAAAAATACCAGCACAAGTATATATTCCGGTTGATAATGCCGAAAGACCTGAAACTTATATTCCCGAAGGCACCCCAGGCTTACAGGCATATATAGCACTACTTTTGCAAAATGCATTGAAAATAACAGTTCCTGGTGATTTTATTTTAACACCTGGGTGTACTATTAATTGTACTTTTCCAAATAATTCTGCCACTACCGGTAATGTAATGGAAGATCCAATGCTATCAGGTAAATTTCTTATTTCTAGAATACATCATAAAATAGGGCTTGTCCAGGAAAAACCTAGATATACATGTATTGTGGAATGTCTCAAAGGACGATACAGAGAGGGTTAATTTATGGTTGAGAGAAATCTTGGTCAAACTATGATATATTGGGTTGGTGAAGTCGTTGATGTAAATGACATTTATCAATCTGGTCGAGTAAAAGTTAGAGTATATGGTCGTCATGATGATAGAACAAATATACCTGACTCTGCTTTACCATGGGCAACAGTAACTCAGCCTGTAACTTCAGCCGCTATTGGTAGAGTTGGAGCTAGTCCGGTTGGACTTGTTGTTGGTTCTAGAGTTATAGGATTTTGGTGTGATGGGAATGATCTTCAATTCCCAATGATTATTGGTACTTTAGGAAGAGCAGGAGACCCAGTACCAGGTCAAATAGTCAACGGAGGTCAATTAATTGATGCTAAAACCGGCGGTAGTACTCCTTCCGCAGCTCAAGGAGCTGATAACAATCAAAGATCAAGTACGAATTCAAATAGACCGGATGCAGGTACTGCTGAAGTTTCTGTAGAACGCACTTCTGGTGTCTCTGTTATAACAGAAGCTCAAAAAGCTGGAGCAATTGCGGCGTTACCAACAGTCGCTTCTGCCAGTAAAGATAATACTAGTGATGTTTTGGATATTAAAAGAGCGGTAGATCCTCTTGGAACACTATCATCTCTACCTTGTTTAAATGGTAGTCTTATTTCGGTCAATTCGATATTTAATTTTCTTGGTAATACTGTCCAAGGAATTGTTTCTGGTATTGTTAGAACAGCAGTAAGTGCAATTCGAAATGCTATTTTATCACTTGCTAATAAAATTGGTTTGTTTAAATTAGTGGGGATGCTAAATAAAGCTGTTTCTGGTGTAAAGGCGATACAGGATCTTATTAAATCATTAAATATTAGTGTTTGTGGTATTAATCCAATCAACCAAGGTTTATTTAAAGCTGCAGATTTTACAATCGCCTCTGTGATTGGAGGCTTGAATAATGTTATTGGTAGCATTACTGGAGGTATTGACAAGGTAATTAATTTAACGACTGGTGTTGTTACTGCAGCAGGTAATGCTGTTACAGGATCTGTAAATTCTGGTATTAATACAATATTGAATTCAGTCCCGACGGTACCTTTGGCTGCGGTTGCAACCGCCACATCACCAAGACCCGCAACAACTAGTATTTTGCAAACACCGCCCGATAATTATATTCAACAATATTATACAACCGAAAATGATCCTTATCCGGGATATATTGAATGGAATGATCCGGCCACAGGATTATCCGTTTATACTTTAAGAAATGGCCAACCTAATTATACAAATGCTCAGGAACACACTTCCTTTGCAGCACAAAATCACTTTACAAACGCAATTGGTAATACATTATTAAGTGGTGGATCTTTATCATTTAACGCATTATCACAAGCTGTTTCCAGTAATATTAATTTTACACAAACATTTGGTCTATCAAGAATTCTTGGTGCGGGATTTGGTGGTGGAAATAAAATTGCCGCTCTTGCGGGTCTTATTCCAACAATTGCAGGTGGGCTGCAATCAATATTCCAAACAAATATTAAAAGAGCAAAATTGATATCCTCACAAGCATCTGCAGATATTGATGAATTTGCTCAAGATCAAGCTATAGCAGCTAGACAAGACGAAAGTTTAAGTGCCGGTGTCATTGGCCGTGCATCTCAAGCAAGTGGTGGAAACAATACCGCTCCTACCGAAAGTGCAGCGCCAGCAGCGCCCGCAGCAGCACCCGCTGCCGCCACACCCACCACCGATAGTCAATCTGAATATAGAAGAATAGTTGATAATTATCAATTATCTGTTGCAAGAGAAGGTGGTTGGCGTAGAACAACTGGTGATATTGATAATTATATGCGTACTGAACATCCGGCATTATATGAAGCAAATAGAGCACAAAATAATCTTGCAGAAACAAATATTGTAAGAGCTCAATATGGTTTAGCACCTTTGACTAGACCTGCTAGATAAATCATGAATATTTACATTATAGGATAAATTATGTCAGATACAAATAATCGCCGTCACCCACCATCTACATTTGAAGCGGAATATCCATATAATCAAGCTACTGTTACACGTGGTGGTCATGAATTCCATATTAATGATACACCAGATAAGGAAAGTTTGCGTATTGCGCACACAAAAGGGTCTTATGTTGAAATTGATAAAGATGGAAGAACTGTAGTCAATTCTGTTGGTAAAGCTTATTATTACATGTGCGATGGTTTTTCAACCACAGTTGACGGGCACTATGATTTAAAAGTAAAAGGTGTGATGAATATTAATGTGGATGGATCAGTAAGTGAAGAAACTGCAGGGAATAGATATACGGCATCTGGTGGTAATTTTGTTTCAGTAGCTGGGGGTAATTTAACCGAAAAAGTAGTTGGTGATAGAACGGATCTAGTTGGTGGTAAACACATAACCAGAATTAAAGGGAATGAATCTAAAAATATCGATGGTAAATCCGTAACAAAAATTGCGGATTCAAAAACTGAAGTAATATCCGGCAATTGGTTAGTAACTTCCGGTGGTGATATTGAGATTATTAATGATGGTAGTATAAGATTTAAATGTAAAAATTTCATTATTGATGCTGAATCAATTACGTTTACAACTGCTGGTGATATATCACCAGTATCAGGCGATGTTACAATTAATTCTAAAGGCCAAGTTAATTCAATATCCGTTGGACAGACAATTGTCACCGCAAGCAAAATTATTTTGAATGGATAAACAATGACAATAAATCTTTCAGATCTTATTCCAGATGTCGGGTGTCCAGATACTCTTTTACCAAAACCTGGCGATCTTGCCATATCCTTGAAAAAATTGGCTTCATTACCAGGAGTATTGACTGCTCTTGGTTATAAAGAGATAGCAGATCAAATTAGATCATCACTTAAAACAATTGATGATTTACTTGGTAATTTTCCAATTTCGATAACAAAACCTGTATTTGGTTCTTTATCTATGCTTGAATATGAATGGGAAATTAAAGCAAGAGCTATTGTTTATGAATTTAAACTTTATGTTCTAGCAAAATGCCTAGAAATCATAGGAACAATTATCAATGGACTAGTTACAATCCCTGTACCATTTCTTGGTAATGTAAATATTTTGCAATTATTCACAGATGCTGAATATAGAGCTGAAGTGAAATCAAGAATAACAAAAAATTTGAATGGTGCTCTTGCTGTTGTTGGCAGACTTGGTAAATCATTTAGTGGTGAATTTGGTCTTCAATCACCTGAGATGCAAATACAGGAAATTTGGTCTTGGTTTATAATGGAAATGACAAACATAGCAACTGGTATATTATATCAAGCTTTTAAAACATTAATACAAATGTTTGATTCAATTTGGAGAGCGCTTGGTCTACCTTCCATCGTAGCTTTGGTTACTTTGGATATTGAAACAATCATAGAAGATGCAATTGCATCTGTTTCAAAACTTTTACCGATTGAACAATATTATAAAATGATAATAGCAACTTTGAAATCAATCAATATTTTTGGTTTTAGTCTTTTGGATTTATTAGGCGGGGCATATAAAGATGTAACAGAGTCTGCAGAACTTACAATAAATAGATTGATCTCTGCTGCTAAGGATTTTGCTGTAAAATGGCCGTTATATTTAATTGAAGAGTGGATGAAACTTGTAAAAGAATTTTTTAATCGCATTGGTCTTGGTGCATTATTACAGTATATACCATTTACTTTTTGTAGTTTTCTTCAATTAATAGGTTTTCCTACTTCTTTTGCCGGATTGATACCAGCCACTTTACCGGTAACACAAGATCAAATAACGACGTCACCAAACGTATCAGGATAATCAAATGTCGACAAGAGCCGATAATTTTACTCAAACAAGGTTAATACCGGATCTTTTTTCGGATTTTCTTGATGATCTTACTCCACACCCAATAACAAAAGATCTTGTGCGTCTAAAAAACGAGCAGTCAATAAAGCAAGCACTGAGAAATTTACTTTTGACCAATCTAGGTGAAAGAAGATTCAATCCCAATTTTGGTTCTGATGTTAATAATTCATTATTTGAACCGAATGATATTATTCTTCAAGAAAACTTGAAAAGTGCTATAAAAAATTCCATACGATTTCATGAACCAAGAGTCAATTTACTTTCTGTGCAGATCTACAATTATGAACAAGAAGATCGTTTGGCGGTAAATATTATTTTTTCCATAATAAATAGTAATACACCACAAAATTTAAATCTGATCCTTAGACGAGTACGTTAAGAATGGCAAATAATTCAATCAGTCTTGTAAATCTAGACTTTGATACATTAAAATCAACATTAAAAACTTATCTAAAGAATCAATCACAATTTGCTGATTATGATTTTGATGGCTCAAACATGTCAGTATTGCTTGATATTTTGACTTATAATACACACTTAAATGCTTTTTACACAAATATGGCAATATCGGAAATGTTTCTTGATTCTGCACAATTGAGAAATAGTGTTATTAGTAAATCGAAGGAACTGAATTATGTTCCAAGATCTGCAAAATCTTCCAAAGCAACAATAAACATTTCATTCCCACAATCAAATTTGTCAATATTTCAAATACCATTTGGTACTAGATTTACGGGTAAAAGTAGTAATGGTACTTATAGTTTTACTACAAATCAATCCTATATTTTATATCCATCAGCTAATACATTCACTTCAGCAATTGACATATATGATGGCAATTATACTACAGATGTGTTTGTTGTAGATACATCTGTGGAAAATCAGCGGTTTATTATGAGTAATGATAATGTAGATGTTGATAGTCTTACTATTATTGTTACCCAAGATGGTGGACAAACAAACACCCTTTATACACAAGCCACAAACTTATATGGATTAACATCTACATCAAATGTATACTTTATACAAGCTACCGAGGATACTAAATATGAATTGATGTTTGGTGATGGTAATTTCGGATATTACCCACTCAATGGATCTGTAATATATTCTAACTATAGAATTAGTTCGGGTGGTGCTTCTGATGGATCGACTAATTTTACAATTGATGATAATTTAGGGCCAATTAATGGTATTGGCACAATAGCATCATCGATTAGTGTAACTTCAGTTGCTGCAGGTGGTGCCCCAGCAGAAGGTATTGAATCAATTCGTTTTAATGCTCCAAGACATTATCAGACACAAGATAGAGCTGTTACGGCAAATGACTTTAAAAACATTATATTAATGAATTATAGAGATGTCAAGGCTGTAAATGTTTATGGTGGTGAAACCATCACCAATACAGTTGAATATGGTAGGGTATATATTGCAGCAGTTACAAATTCTGGTGCACCTTTATCAACATTTGAAAAACAAGATATTGAAATATTTCTTTCAAATAAATGCACGGTGGGTATAATACCTAAAGTTATTGATCCTGGTTATCTTTATTTACTCATTACATCGTTTGTGAAATACAATTCAAAATCTACCGTTAATTCACCGTCCGATATAAAGAATATTGTGACCAATGCAATTTCAACTTATAATCTGGATTATTTGACAAATTTTGATACGGAATTTAAACTATCAAGACTAGAAGCAGCAATAAATGATTCAGATGCAAGTATTAGCAGTAATCAAACTTATGTTATTTTAAGAAAAGATGTAAATCCACAACTCAATACGGATACATATATTGATGTCAATTTTCAAAATGAAATTTTTCCCGGATCTTTTTCATCATCTGTTTTTATCAGTAATGGAAAAAAATATCAATATACGGATTATAATCCTCTGAATAATACTATGACCACAACACAATCTTTTGGTGGTAATGTTACAGTAACAAATTCATCAAAAAATATATACTTAAAAGATATAACAACCCCGGGTTATGAAACTTATACCGTTACGGGAGCAATTGATTATTTTTATGGTACAATTAGTTTAAACAAAATTGCAATTGGTGGTTTTGTAGATACTTCTTCATTGCAATTTTATGCAACACCAAGTTTGCGAGATATTATTACAAAAAATAATGATTTAATACAAATTGATATCGAAAATTTAGCAATTGAAGTAACTACAAGATAATGTCAAAAATAGAAAAATTTATATCATCCTTTATACCACAACAGTTTCCATCTTTTTATAAAGATGAGGGACCAAATTTTATTGCATTTGTAAAAGCATATTATGAATGGCTTGAATCTTCAGGTCAAACTCTTGATCATTCCAGATCGTTACTTGACTATAATGATATTGATACTACCGAGACACAATTTCTTATTTACTTTAAAAACACCTATTTAAATTCTTTACCAGAGTCAATTCTTGTTGATAAGAGACTTTTGGTAAAACATATACTTGATCTTTATCGTTCAAAGGGTACTCCAAGATCATATGAACTTTTATTTCGCTTATTGTTTAATGAATCAATTGAACTTTATATACCAGGAGATTTCCTATTAAAACCATCGGATGGCGAATGGGTGGTACCAAGATATATTGAGGTATCAGATAGTCCATACCTTGAAAATTTAATTGGTAAACAAATATATAATAGTAGTAAAAATGCTACAGCTGTTGTGGAAACTGTAAACCAAAAAATTATAAACAATCGTTTAATACATGTAATATACATTTCATCAGTCGATGGAAGATTTAAATACGGTGAAAAAATATTATCAGAATCTGTTCCCGAAATAACATTGGATAATGCGCCAAGTATACTTGGTTCTTTAACTGCAGTAGCAATTGAAAATGGTGGTTATGGATTTATTCAAGGTGATATTGTAAATATATATGGGTCCGGTGTTGTAGGTAAAGGTCGAATTGCATCAGTTCGAAATGAAAATGGTAAAGTTAATTTTACTCTAGTAAATGGTGGTAGTGGTTATAGTATTAATGCTATAGTAACTGTAGCTACAACTGTAAATCTCAATATAACTAATCCTATTAGTTCTTTTAATATCGATGATAAAGTGACTAGTTCTAATACAACTGCAAATGGAACTGTAACATTTGCAAATAGTTCTTTTATACAGCTTATTAATTTTAGTACAGGAATAAATTTTTATATTGGTGATACGATTACAAATGGCAGTGGCGCTACTGCAGTTATAAGTAATGTTATTGGTGGTGGTGGTACTGGCGCAACATTTTCTGTCGGTGGTTTAGTAAATAAAGAAATTGTGTATGTTAATACAGATTATATTTCCAATTATTTAAATGCAACTCTAAGTCTTACTTGGGCATTTCCACGCAATGCTGTTGCTAATTTAAGTTCCATTATTGGCGACACATTACAATATAAAACGATGGAAATTGGAACCATCGCATTTTTATCAAGAATTAATCCAGGTACCGGTTATTCAGCAAGTCCATATCTCACCGTCAAAGAACCCGATATTATTGGCCAAGGTATATCAGATGGATTCGGCGGTATTAAAGGTAATAATGCTATTGTTACTACATCAATTTCAAATTCACAGGGTATTGCTACCTCGGTACAAATTATAAATTCTGGTTTTGGTTTTACACCAATTGATACAGTTTACTTGTCAACTCTTTATAATACAGGTGTTGTAATCACTGGTTCTGCCGTTATTGATACCGATGGCGTTGGAGATGGATACTGGAGAAATAATAAAGGCTTTATAAGTGACATTATGATGATACAAGATAGTTATTATTATCAGAATTTATCATATGAAATATTGGTCAACAGAATGCTTAGTGTATATGAAAATTTGATAAGAGATTTAATTCATCCTTCAGGTATAGCTTTATTCGGTAGATTTAGATTAAGAAATGAATTGATTTCAGATCAGTCCACATCAAAATCTTTTTCTTTAACACAGTCATAAATACAACTAAAGGTAAATCGGTTAAAAAATGGCAACACTCACAATTAATCATTATATAAATCAAGCAAATAGTTTCATTACTGATATTAGTAATAAACGTAATGATTATTACATGTTTGTTGGTCGACCACAGCCATGGTCTAATAGTTCCGGCGGTACTGATGAAACTGCAATATTGGCCACAAATAATTCCATCAATCAAATTGATCAAACAATTTATAAAGATATTCTTTATGGAAAACTTTTGGCAAATAATACTTCTGTTAGCAATTTAATCCCACGATATAATTGGACTGCAAACACGGTTTATAGCATATATGATCCATATGATGCAAATCTTTACGATAAACAATTTTATGTTGTAACAGATAGATATGAAATATATAAATGCATTGATAACAACAATGGTGTGGTCTCATATGTAAAACCTTCGCTTACGACATCATCAGGAACATTTAAAACTGGTGATGGGTATGTTTGGAAGTACATGTATACAATTGATTCAGCTTCAAATACAAAATTTACAACCACAAATTATATACCCGTTATTACAGATACAAATGTACAAAGTAATACAATTCCAGGTACCATTGATGTAATTGATATTGTAAATGGTGGTAGTAAATATTATGTTTATGAAGATGGTTATATTGGTGGATTGATAGACAATTATACCATTCAACTTCCAGCAACAGCATCTAGTGTTGATAATTATTATACAAATTCATCGATTTACTTAAAATCAGGTTTTGGTGCTGGTCAGATCCGTGAAATCAAATCATCAAATGGTACATCAAAACAAATAATAGTAAATTTACCTTTTACTTCTTATACACGTCTTGATCTCTCCAATATAAATGGTACTGTAGCCACAGGTTATTTTGTAGATCAGCCATATGATATTATCAATTATTTTTATTCACAAGGATATTATAACACCAATACTACTGTAACACAATCCGATACTGGTGTATCGGGTTCAGTTGTTGCTGTAAATTCATCTATAATTCAAGTTACAAGATATAATACAAATACTCAATTCTCTTTGGGTTTACCAATTATTGATGCCAGTCAATCAGGAACTGTGAAAACAGGTACTGTATCAGTTGGTAATACTGGATCTTGCAATTTAGCTGTGATTACCTATGCTGGTACTGGTTACACTGCAAATGCGGTTATAACAATTACAGATAATGGTACTACTGGTGCCGGAGCTGTTGCTAATGCTCAAGCTACTTCGGGCAAAATAACGGCAATTAATGTAAGTACTCCTGGTACTGGTTATTTTGTTTCACCTACAATAACCATCGCTGCACCAACTGCACAAACTTTTAATTCAAATTCAGCAGTAACGGCAGGAACTGGTAGTGGTTCAAATAATACTATTGCTCTTGCTACCGCAAATTTATATGCTATTAACGATTTAATTACATATACTGTATCAACTGGAAATACGACAATTGGTGGTCTTTCTTCTGGATCTTCTTATTATATCGAGTATGCCAATTCCACTGTAATATCCTTAAAAGCGTCAATTTCGGGATCACGCATAGCATTGACCAAAGGCCTAACGGAAACTGGTCATTCATTGAGAGGTCAAACTGCCACTGCTACAATGTATTGTGATAATCAAATTATTGTAGGTTCGGGTACACAATTGAATAGTACCGCAAATGGATATGCAAATGGTGAGTATATTCGTGTTGGTGCAAATACTACAAGTAATATCCGCAGGGTAATTAATACTGTTAATACTACAGTATTAATTGCTGATTTACCATTTAGTAAAACTTTTACCGCATCGGCTAATTTGCACTATAAAATGCCAGTTGTTGCGGAACCATCATCAATCGTACTTTATGATGTAAGTGGTTATGTTTCAAATACAAACCTCACATCAGTTAAAATTGCAATATCAAATTCATCAATTCTCGGAACACCATTTATTGTTGGTGAAAAAGTTGATATGACTGATGTAAGTCGTGTTGTACAAGGTGCTAATGGTATTGTTGCTTTTGCTAATTCAACAATTGCAATCTTATCTGGAGTTGTTGGAACATGGCTTACAAATAGTGGTAATACACAATTTTTTGTAAGTGGTGAATCATCATTACAACTTTCACAAATATCATCTATAGAAACTAGCCCGAATATAACAATTAGTAACCCAACGGGTATTTTCAAACTTGGATATCCCACATTCTTTAGAACTACTGCAGGTGGGGCAGTCAGTGGTAATGCCGTTATTGTATCAAAAATGAATTTGCCAAATGATCAAACACAATATCAAATTGGACCAACTATAAAAATTACAGGTGATGGCACAAATGCCACAGGAATTGCAATTGTAAATAATTCTGTAAATTCTTTGTATAATATTACGGGTATTGATATGATTAATCCCGGTACCGGATATACTCAGGCAAATGTTACAATATATGCAAATACAAATTATGGATCAAATGCAACAGCTAGAGCAATAATTTCCCCGGTATATGGTCATGGTTATGACGCAGTTCGAGAACTCGGTGGTAGATATGTTGGTGTTGATGTAGTATTTGATACCATTGCAAATGAAAGTTATGATATTTTAGGTTATGGGTCTTATAGAAAAGTAGGCATTTTACAAAATCCACAATTTAAAGATATTAAAGTTACACTTACCGATTTCGATCGTGCTAATTTTACACTCAATGCTTCAAGTTATTCAACAACACTAGGATGGACACCAGGTGAAGTTGTTTTACAGTCTACAACCAATGCTGCTGGTGTTGTTGTATATGGTAATTCATCATTCCTTCAGTTGAAAAATGTTAAAGGGACATTTAACATTTCCAATACAATTCATGGGTATTATTCCAATTCTACATCCAATGTTATAACTGCAAATACAATATATTTTCCTGTTGGTAATACAACAGAAATTGTTACACAAGCTAATTCAGGATCCGTTGGTATTATAACTTCGATTTCTAGTAATACTGTTTACTTTATGAGTAATGTTGTTGGTCAATTTACCAACGGTGATATAATGTATGATAGTGTGGTAAATGCTTATGCTACCGTGGGAAGCATTTACACAGCCAATGGTACAAAAGATGTGACTTCATCATTTGGTTTGAGATTTAATCAAACTTCTAGAATAACATTAACTGCAAATACAGGAGTATTTGTTGATAATGAATATGTTCAGCAAGACATTTCTTTAGCTACAGGTAGAGTTATTTCTTCTTCTTATGAAAAAGATTTGGTAATTTCAACTTTGAGTGGATCATTTGCGGTTGGTCAAACTGTCACCGATACATCAACAAATGCTAATGGTATATGTGTATTTGCTAATACAACATATATAAAACTCACAAATATAAGTCAAATTCTATCTTTTGGTACTACTCACACCATAAATAATGGATTAGGATCGACCGCTACAATAAGCGCCGTTTATCCAGTTCTTGTTTTGAGTGATGTTTCAAGCGCAAGTAATTTTCAAGCAGGATTAAATTCTATTGTTGGTCTTACATCCGCCGCTTCTGCTACATGTAATAATCATTTGCTAATAAAGAATCCTGATTTAGTTAGAAATTCAGGTAAATTGATTTATTCCGAAAGTTTTGCACCGGTAACTCGTACTTCTACAAATAAAGAAGAAATTCGTCTTGTTATCAAATTTTAATTTAAGAGGATAGAATGGCACTAGATACAGATCTTGCACGTAAGCCGTATTTTGACGATTATGATGTAACAAAAAACTTTTATCGTATATTGTATAGACCGGCTGTTGCGGTTCAAGCACGTGAACTCAACCAAATGCAAACTATCATGCAAGATCAAATTGACAAATTTGGTCGACATATTTTTAAAGAAGGATCTGTTATTGAAGGTTGTGCTTTTACATTTGACAGTACTTATAGTTATGTAAAAATCAAAGATAATTTTGCAAACAATTCCGCAATTTCAAGTATTAGTGATTTTATTGATAAAATTGCTATTAATTCAAACGGTTTGCAAGCCAAAATTGTAAATACAATAAATGGATATGAATCATATGACCCGGATCTAAATACATTATATTTGAAATATCTAAATTCTGGAATTTTTGCAAATGGTACACAACAAAGTACATTTGCTAATGCAGAAATAATTCAAATTGTCAATTCATCAAATGTAAATGTAGGAAATGTAACTGTTGCTACAGTTTCTAATTCTTCAGGTCAGGGTTATGGTTTTACCACGACTGAAGGTGTAATCTTTAAAAAAGGATTCTTCATTCGAGTTGAACCACAAACTCTTGTTGTTACAAAATATAGTAATGTGCCCGATGGTGTTTCCGTTGGTTTTGAGGCCGACGAACAAATTATAACACCCGAAATTGATACATCACTACTTGATAATGCTGCTGGTTCTCCAAATTATGATGCACCTGGAGCACATCGTTTAAAGCTTATTCCGACATTGGTTGTAAGAAATACAATCGATATTGCAAATACCACGGCATTCTTTTCGTTGTGTGATTTTAAAAATGGTTTGCCTGTTTCAATCAAAAATGACCCACAATATGCTGCTTTAGCAAAAGACACTGCACGTCGTACATTTGAAACCAATGGTGACTATATTGTAAATCCATTTCTTTTAAGTACTGATAAAAAATATACATATCAATCAAATACATCAAATACAGACTATTTGAGTATTGTATCATCGCCCGGTATTGGTTATGTTAAAGGGTATAGAGTAGAATTTATCAATAATAATACATCAGATCTTCGTAAAGCTTCTGACTACGATACTGTTACTAATCAAATTGTTACGGCAAACTTTGGTTATTATTTTAATGCAACAGAATTTGTTGGTGATTTTAATAATGATAATATTGTCCAAATAGAACTTCACAGTGTAGCCAAAACAGCTATTACCGGTAAAACGTTTTTAAGTACTTCTTATTCATCTAGTACAAAAATTGGTACTGCTTATATTCGAGGTGTAGCATATAATTCTGGGACACCGGGTGTTGATGCTAGTTATATACTTTATATCTTTAATGTTAAACTACTTTCAGGTCAAAAACTTCAAGATGTAAGAAGCGCAATATATTATGATGGAAGTTTAAAAGCTGTCTGTGACATTGTTTTAGATAAAGATTTTTCCGGCGTAAATGTTGCAAAAATTCAAGAATCGTTGGGTGAAACATTAATTTATGCCTTTGGTCAAAAAGCAATAAGACCACAAGGATTTTCAAATACTGCACAATATGTGTATAGAAATAGAGCAATAGCTAATTTCTTAGGATCTGCGGGCGGTTTATTATCTTTGACCCTTCCTAGCGCACTGGGTACTGGTACAGAAACATTTAATTATAGCAATGGCACTCTTTCACAAACTTCAGAAGCATCATTCCTTGTCATTCCATCAGCTACGGGATATACTACTTCTAAAACAGGCACTGTTTCGGTTAATACTACTTCAGTAAATGTAATCGGTTCTTCAACATCGTTTCTTACTGATTATAGAGCCGGTGATTATTTTTATTGCAATACTGCAACCAAGTTGATTAAAACAATTGCAAATAATACGTCTATGGCTGTTGATTCGGTCTTTGCATTTACTTCATCTGGATTATCACACCAAAAAACGTTTCCTGCGGGTGTACCGATAAGTTTTCAATCTCCCAATAGAACAATTAATATTACATCTTCTACAACCGCAAATATTTCATTGGGCGAGACTTGTAATACAGATTTTGCTACTGCAGTATATTTTGATGTATTGCGTTCTGGTACAATACCTGTTGCTAAAAATATAAACAAATCAACGTATATTAAAATTCAAGCAAATACAAATGCTGGTGGAACAACAGGGCCATGGTGTTTAGGAATTCCCGATGTTTTAAAACTAAATTCTGTTTATATAGATCAAACTGGTGGTACATACTCAACATCGAATCCAGATAGAGCAACATCATTTCGTTTAGATAATGGTCAAAGAGATGGATATTATGATCTTGCATATTTGTCCGCATCTGCTCCAGTTGCGCCAAATTCTACATTACTTGTTTCCGTTGATAATTTTATAGCGTCGCCATCACAAGGTGTTGGTTTCTTTACAGCCGCATCATATCCAATTGATGATGCTAATACATCGAATACTCAAGCAATTCAAATATATCAAATTCCACAATATAATTCTACTGTGGGCATTTTATATGATTTAAGAGACAGTATAGACTTTAGACCTTATGCAACCAATACTGCTATTGCAAATGCCGCATCTGCTGGAGCAGCTTCTATAAATCCTTCAAACACACTTACTTTATTTGCATACAGTATTAATGGATCTTACATACCAACACCTGGTACTAATTATCAATCAAAGATTGACTATTATTTGCCAAGAAAAGATAGAATCTCATTGACCACTGGTGGTGATATTTTAATAACCGAAGGTGTACCTAATTTATATCCGTCTCCTCCAGCGGAAGTACCTGGTACAATGACTATAGGTATTGCGGCTGTAGCACCATATCCTTCACTTACTCCTACAGAAGCACGTAAATTTAATCGTTATGATTATGCAGTACAAACTTCAATAATGCAAACCAAACGTTATACGATGGCTGATATTAATAAAATCAACAAACGTATTGACAGATTAGAATATTATACATCATTATCGCTACTTGAGCAGGCAACATCATCACTTTTAGTTCGTAGTGATGCTACTGGACAAAACAGATTTAAGAATGGTATTCTTGTAGATCCATTTAAGAATCATACTATTGGTAATACCAATGATCCAGCATACAGAATTGCTATTGATGAAATTAAAACTGAGGCTAGACCATACTTTCGCCAACAAACAGTTAGTATGCAATTTGACTCTGTTGCATCTACTGCTGTAAATAAAAACGGCGTAATTATGTTACCTTATACATCAAATAATATTAATCAACAGCAACCTTATGCTTCAAAGATTAGAAATTGTATTGAAGGTAATGTCTATAATTATCGTGGTACTGTAACACTCGATCCACCAGGTATTTTAGATTCTGATATTACACAAGGTCCTGTAATTAATAGTAATCTTGATCTTTCTTCAAATTTTATTAATCTAGCTAATAGTCTAAGATCAATGTTTGGAACAAAATATGGTAATTGGACTGACTATGGAGCAAGTCAAGTCGTTGGTTCAGATTCTAGTTCTGGTATAACGTCTGTTGGATATGGTACAGGCCACGGTCAATTCCAAAATTGGCAATCGACTACCGTAACTACACTTGCACAACAACAACAACAAATTAATCAATCATTTGCATTTCAATCTACAGAAACAAATGTTGAACTTGGTAATTATGTTACAAATGTGTCTGTGCAACCATTTGTTCCAGCTAGACAAGTTTTCTTTTATGCTAGAGGTATGAAACCAAATACAAGACTACATGTTTTTCTTGATAGTATTATAATGGATCAAGACTGTCTTCCTCTCACACCATATACCGGTACATTAGTTCCCTCAGGCGGAAATAATTTTACCGATGCTGGTAAGTTGGTATATATTTCCAGAAGTAATGGCAATTTTCAATTTACTGCAATATCGGATTGGGGAAATGCATTATTCTCTGATAGCAAAGGTATTGTCTATGGTATTATAGCTATTCCATCCGGATTATTTAAGTCTGGTGAACTTGAGTTTAGAATCACTGATATTAGTGATTTAACTGTTGGTGAAAATGTTGTTACTACTCAATCATCAACAACTTTATTTTGTTCTGCGTTATCGATTCAAAAAAGTAAATCAAATTTACAAGTTAGAGCCGGTACCATAAATGTGGAAGAGGAAAAATTAAATAGAACCGTTCAACAAACTCAAGTTTCTACAAACACATGGAATTATTTTGATCCTACTATTAAAAATCCACATTGCCCACCAGAAAATTTTCCTTTGAGTATATCACAAGTTGGTGCGGATTTTGATCCAGGTATTGATGCAAGATTCAGAGCATCTGGTTTGACATGGACTGAATTTGCAGCGCAAGGAACATAATTAAAAAAACATAGATAAATAATAAGCAGCTTACCAATCATAGAGTATAATATAAATGAAACCAATCGCACAAACATTCATTGTCAATGAACCTTCAACTGGTGTTGAAGCAGTTTTTCTAACAAAGATTGATCTTTTTTTCCAAAAAAAATCTAGTATCTTTGGTGTTGAATTACAAATTAGAGAAACAGATAATGGATCCCCAACTACCAAAGTTTTACCATATGCTTCAAAAGTTTTGGATTCAGCAAGTGTAGTTGTTAGCAGTGATGCATCAGTTGCAACATCATTTGAATTTGCTACACCGGTAATGCTTAGAACAAATGAGCAATTTGCTATTGTTGTTATACCCGAGGGTGGTAATCCAGATTACAATATTTGGATAGCATCGTTAGGCGGTACAGATGTAGCAACTAAATCACCAATCTATACCAATAATCAACTTGGTAATTTATTTATCTCTTCAAATGATTTGAATTTTACACCAATTCAAAATGAAAGTATGAAATATAAAGCCTATGTAGCCAATTTTACTTCGTCTACAGCAACGGCTGTATTTAAGAATGGACCAGTAGATAATCTGGTAGTTACAAATTTAATTGGTTCTTATCTAAAACAAGAAAAACTTGTTGTATCAAATAATTATCTTAAAATAGCCTCTCTAACAATTGGTGGATCCAATACGTTTACAGTTGGTGAAAAAGTTTTTCAACCGGCTGGAACTAATGTTGCTAGTTTATCTGTTGCGACAGCTTATGGTACCGTTTATTTTGCAAATACTACAAAAGTACTTTTGTCTAATACATATGGAGCTTTTTCAACATCTGGTGGAACTCTCAGAGGTGTAACATCCAATAATATTGTAGCCAGCCCTTCTTTTGCTAATCAATCTGTTACAACATCATCGGCATGCAATGTGATTACAGTACCAGACGCCAATACAACATATACAACTGATTTTACAGTTGGCAATTATATTTACATAGGTAAAAATACTGGTGCAAATATTCAAATTCTTCAAATTAGTGCAGTTGATGCACCCAATAGAACTCTTACATTAGCCGGTACTGTTGCATTTACGGATAATACGGCCATAATTGGTAGAGTAAAAAATGATGCTAATCTCACCGGTAACTTTTCCAGTATTACGGGGGGTGATAACAAAATCCTTACAATATCTTCTGTAACTGCAAATGCTACATCTAATTTTACTGGTTGTAATGGGGCTATTATTATTGGAAGAACTTCTGGTGCCTCTGCTGTTATTAGTGACATTCTTGATATTCAATACGAAAATATTACAACTACTATTCCCGATATTGAGATCAATGGAACAAATATTGACTGGGCTTTTTCAGGTACACAAAATAATTCAAGTAGAACAAGTGATAGTCAAACATATGATATAGCAAATGAAATACCATATGACTTTGTTGATAAAACGAGAGTTATTATGTCTAGGAGCAATGAATTTGCAAACCCACCTACAGCTGGTATTGGCAATAGTTCACTTACTGTAACAGCCCAATTAGGAACATCAAATACAAAAATAACACCATATATTGATACAATTAGAAATTCTGTTACCACAATTCACAATCTTGTATACCCAGAAACGGCTATGAACGGGTATATTATGTCATATTCAAATACAAACGGCAATTTTATAATAGGTGATACTGTTCAACAGGCCAATGCAACAGTAACTGCTAATGGTACAATTTTCTTTTCCAATTCAACAATAATTTATGTTACAAATGTTGTATCCTCAAATTCTTCTTCTATTGCTAAATTTAGTATAGCCAATACAATAATTTATAATTCCACACAAGCAATTTATGCTAATGTTTCAGCTGTTACTGCATTCAATGAAACTGGTAGTATAAGTTCAAGTTCAACACGATATATTTCCAAAAACGTAATTCTTGCCGAACAGCAAGATGCAGAAGATCTTGTTTGTTATGTTACAGCTTATAGACCACCTGGAACAGATTTTAAAGTTTATGGGAAATTTTTATCTGGTGCTGATGCTGGTACATTCCAATCTAAAGATTGGTCTGCCATGACTGAAGTAACAAGTAGTGCATTGATTAGTAGTCTTGTCAATACAAATGATTATGTTGAATTGATTTATGATTTACCATCTTCTGTACAAATTATTGCAAATTCTGCAACTGTTAATAGTACATCAGCTTCGGTAAATGTAAGTTCAACTTCAGCATTTTCGGCAGGATCATTCATTTATGTAAATGATAATACAAGTGGAAAGATTAATGTTAGACAGATAACAGATATAGTAAATTCATCACTTTTGATTGTGTCTTCAAATCTTTCAATAACATCATCAAATGCTTCAGTGGGGATTATACCTGGTTTACAATCCCAAACAGGTGCATTTAAATATGCTAACAATAGTAATATTGTTAGATATATGACGGCCGATGATGGTATATTTGATTCATTCAAAACATTTGCTGTAAAAATTGTATTAGTATCAAATAATTATCATATCGTTCCTAAGATGGCGGATATGCGCTGTTTAGCTCTGCAGGTATGATATGAATGATTTCCTAAAAGTAAAAGATAATAAAGATTTGATTAGGCACAAACATAGTAATGCTGTACTCAATACTAACCATAACGAGTTGAATAAATATAAAGAAGAACGCGAACAGAAGCTTAAGATTAATAAACTTCTTGATGAAAATGAAAATATGAAAAATGACATAGAAGAAATCAAGTCTCTATTGAGACAATTAGTAGGGCAGAAATAACATATGACTATTTCAGTAGCCAATGTAGCAAATACAGATACCTTTGGTTCTTGGTTGATAAAAACCAACACGTTACTAACAATCATATCTCAGAATACTGTAACTGTAGATACTACTGCTGGTGGGTCTGTTTCTACTGGTAATGGTTACGTAAATGGTTATTTTGGTGCTTGTACTCTTATTGCTTATACAGGCATTGGTGGTGGAACACTTGCTTTTGGTAATACCCTAAATCTTCTTACAAATACTGCTTTTGTTTATAATGGTTCAAATTTAGTATCATTCAATGCGAATTCAACATATTCAAATAGTGTTATCACAACTAATTCAATATATCTTTTGGCCACAAATGGTAATACAACTATCGGTGGCAATTATCTAAATGTAAATGCTGCCGTAACCAATGTTACATCAAGCGCATTGAATGCTAATTCTGTAGTCATAGTTACCGGTAATACAACACTAAAAGCAAATAGCACATTTAACGTATTTGCAGTTACAGGTAATAATACAGCATCACAAATAGTTGCAAACACTTCTAATACAACGGTTGTCGGAAACGTTTATTTTTCAAATACTCTTAGTGTTGTAGGTGCTATTACAACCAGTAATACACTTGCTGTAACCGGTAATGTCACATTCAGCAATACATTATTTGTTACTGGTGCAGCAAATATTGGTGGTAATGTAGGCATTTTAGGTAATGCAAATATAGCCGGAAATCTTGGTGTTCTTGGTAATATGACCGTAACAGGTAATCTATATTTTACCGGTGTTTCTACGGCAGACTTTGTACCACAAGTAAACACATCATTTAGTCTTGGCAATACTTCTTTTTATTGGTTGAATGCTTATATTTCTAGTTTGACTCTAGCAAATACCGCTACCATTGGCGGCAATGCTACTTTCTCTTCCAGAATTTCAGTAACTGGAAATGCCACATTCAGTAATACCATTACCGTAACAGGTAATGCTATATTTAGTAATACCATTGCAGTAACCGGTAATGCCACATTCAGCAATGTTATAACTACAACAGGTAATGCCACATTCAGTAATACTATTGCAGTAACTGGAAATGCCACGTTTAGTAATACTATTGCGGTAACTGGTAATGCTACATTTAGTAATACCATTGCGATAACCGGTGTTGCTACATTATCATCGAATGCTTCCATAGCGGGTAGAGTAATACTAAATTCAATTAGTCATCAATTTGCAAATAGTTATACATTCACAAATAGTTCAGTTGCCGCAAACATCGATGTGGTTTCTGCTTCATTATATAGATCATTTGAGTATATGGTTCAACTAGTGGATTCAACTAGTTATCATTCAACTAAAATATCCATACTTCATGATAATACAACGGCTTATATAACTGAGTATGGTACCATATTCAATAATGCATCTTTAGGTTCATTCGATGTTCTCATCAATGGCGGTAATATTGGGTTACAGCTTACACCAACTACCGCAAATGTTGTTGCTAAATTCATTAGAACTTCTATAGTTCAATAAGAGGTTAACATGGCACAAAAACTTAATCTAGTTATTGATCAGGGTGCAACCTTTAGCAAGTCATTTACCGTGAATGACAGCAATGGTATGCCAATGGATTTGTCATCGTATACCGCAAGAAGTAAGATTAAGAAGTCATATTCATCCAATAACTCATATGCCTTCACTGCGACATGCAATAGTTCGGGTGTTGTTGTATTAGCGATGAATTCAAATGTATCAGGTTCAATTGTTGCCGGTAGATATGTTTATGATGTTGAACTAGATAATGGATCATATGTGTTTAGAACTGTTGAAGGAATAGTGACGGTAACACCTCAAGTAACAACATGACAACCATCACTATCGGTTATCCTTCACAGACCGACAATATTACGATTCAGCCAAATGTTACGCAGGTAATCAATGTAAATGCATATTCTGATACAGCTGAATCGTTTGTAGTTATACCTAGTAATAATGTTATATCATCAAATACAATGGGTTCCACAATAAAAACAATTGACAATACAACAAAATATATATCAGCAATGGTATCTTGATTATAACTTCTGTATAAATAATAAAAACTCTCAAGGAAAGTGATCTGAGATGGCAAATAATAACTTTATAGTAAAGAACGGTTTGACCGTCAATGGCAGTTTTACTGCAAATTCGACCGCAGTCAATGCAGCAGCAATCACTGCTACTTCTATTACTGTATCCGGTAATGCCACAATCAATTCTATTTTTGCAAATGGCTCAACTGGATTAGCCAATCAGGTTTTGTCGTCAAATGGTACAGGTCTTTATTGGGCAAATGTCGCCGCTGGTGCAACATTCGTACGACAAACATTCACTGCAAATTCCACTGTAAATACGACATTTACTATTACAAATGGTTATACTGTAAACTCAATTGATATTTACAATAATGGTGTAAAACTTATCAATGGAACAGAAGTAACGGCAACTAATGGTACAAGTATTACTCTTACTACTCCAGCTGCTGTTGGCACAATCGTTGATGTTGTCGGTCTTTTATCTGCTTCTGTTTATTCGCTAAACATAAATACTATGTCGCAAGGTTTTGCATTTAGTTGGACCAATAATCATATATTCAGTGCAAATGTGACGGTAAATGCTGCCATCTTTACAGTTGGTAATACTACTGCAAATGCTGTGATCAATACCACAACACTTACCATTGCTAACTCTACTGCAAATGCTATAGTAAATACAACTGGTTTTGCCGTCGGTACAACATTGGCTAATACTGTAATCAATTCAACAACGCTTACTATTGCTAACTCAACAATAACTGCTGTGGTCAATACAACAGGTCTGGCGGTTGGTACTATTACTTCTAATGCTGTGGTCAATACAACCGGCTTTGCCGTCGGTACCAGTACTGCAAATGCTGTAATCAATACAACTGCTCTTACCATTGCTAACTCTACTGCAAATGCTGTGGTCAATACAACCGGCTTTGCCGTCGGTACTAGTACCGCAAATGCTGTGATTAATACCACAACACTTACCATTGCTAACTCTACTGCAAATGCTGTGGTCAATACTACAGGATTGGTCGTTGGTAATACTACTGCGAATGCTGTAGTCAACTCTACCGCATTTACGGTAGCTAATTCGACGGTAACTTATTCTTATGTCGCACCAACTTCTGCGCAAAAAGCAAATACAACATTCTTTTTGAATGCAAATGGATCCTGGGCAACTGCAGGTGGTACTGGTGGCGCTAACACTACAATCACATCATCAAATACTCTTACTGCATCATCATTGAAAATTGTTTCAGTTTCAATGGCAAACGTAGGTCAAAGTATTACATTACCTGCGGCTACTACATTGACCACTGGTGGACCAATTTTTGCACTTATCAATAAAAGTTCAAGCATTGAATTTGGTATTCGTGATGCTAGTGGTACACTTATTGCTGCTGTCGGCCAGAATGGTGATGGTGAGTGTTATTTGGAAGATAATTCGACTTCTGCAGGTACCTGGTCAGTACGTGGTTCAAATTTGTTACCCGCTATTAGATCTTTGGAGTACATATTCGGAAGTACATACAGAGCTACATCTGGGTATAATGGCGGAAGTGGATCTGTTGATATTATCATTAGACTTTCTGATACATTATCAATTGGTATTGTAAGATCAACTACTGGACAAGCTTATGTGTTTGCCGTTGATCACAGTACTTCCCCTGATACAGTTGGTGCACCTGTATTAGTAAATGCGTCAACAAACACCACCAATCCTTTTTTATATAAAATTACCGCAACCAAAGCGGCATTAGCTATCGGTATAAGCAATCTTTTAACTCTTTATAATGTTACGGTATCAGGTACAACATGCACTGTTTCAACGGGAGTAACTGGGTCATTTGGTCCAAATGATCATGGAAGAGGTAAAATCAATAATTTCGGAACATCACGTGTTGCGGTATTTGGTACAAATCGTGATATTCTTCTTTTTGCAAGTTTATACGGGGCTACTAATTATGCCCAAGCTTTTGATTGTTCGGGTACAAATCCTGTTGCAGGTACTGCAGTAGATATAACATACTCCACATATTATGGAAGTTTTCAATATATAGGTGAATTGTCATCAACAACAGCATTATCAGTTGTATATGAAAACAATAATTTTAATCAATATATTTATAGAGTACTTTCAGTGTCAGGTACAACCATAACTGCCGGCACACCTGTATTAGGTGGTAGTTCTGATGGTGGTGGTATCATTTTTCAATTAACTAGTAGTGGTAATACTTTTATAAGTTACAGAGTGTATAATAGTAGTGGTCAATATTCACCTTATTATAAACCATTTACAATTTCTGGTACCACAATTACTGCAGGTTCTTCAAGTGTTTTTCCCTCATCATATTCCTCATCTACATATCCTGTATCTCCATATTTTACATCTTATTCAAATACATTATTTTCCTTCAATTATAATGATGCCGGCTCTTATTACTGGGAAGGTGTATATTCTTCTGATGGTACTACAATATCAAATACAACTTTAGGTTATATTACAAAACGTTGGGTTTCTGCTCAATCTTATCCATACAGAACTCAAGCATTATCAAGTAATTCATTTTTATATGTTACGGACTTACAAAATTTGTCATCCGGTTATGGTGGAAATAAAGTATTAAACGAACTTAATTTATCGGGTAATACATATTCCAACGGAAATATGTATATGTTCCCTCCTAATGCTAAACCAGTTGGGGGTTTTACTAATTTTGGTAATAATGGTCTTACAATATATCGCTCAATTGATGCAAGTAGTATTAATACTTCTACAGATTATAGTTTTTCGGCATTTAGATATACATCTAGCGGTGTAAGATTTTTAGCGTTAAACCCTATTACTCTTCCTAAACTTACTTCAACTACTTCAAATGTTGAATTGAATGCTTCATATGGTTTTACTGATAACCAGAGTACATCGAATGCATCAAACAAATTTGTCCTTGCTGGTTCAACAAGTCTTATTGGTATTACCCCGGCTAATACATCATATGCGAATTCGGAGTTACGTAATACGCCAATGATCAACGTTCTGGAGTTTATTGTCTAATGTATACTTTAATCCTTGCAGGTAAATCAATCGTAACTGTAGCATCAGAAGTCACTAGCAACTCGACTTGTTTTATTACGTCAGATGCCATTTATCCATTGACTTCTGGTATAACAGGAATCGCTAAAGTTGCTGAATTACCAGTAGATTTTAGCACATTTACTTATGATTATGGACCAAATGGACTTGTAAGAAATGGTAAGATAGTGGAAATAGTAATACCTAAAGAACCCGTACCAGAATCAGTAACAGCTCTACAAGCTCGCAGAGCACTTCGCAAAGCTGGATTACTCCAAACGGTCAATACATTTATTGCAACTCAATCAGATGAAGTCCAAGAAACATGGGAATACTGTACTATTATATACCGTAATGATCCATTGATCGAAACTCTAAAAACAAAACTTAGTTTTACAGATGAGCAACTAGATGATCTATTTCGTTCTGCAGCTGAAATAGTATAAGGAATAATAACTTATGGCATTACCAAATGATCTTTCAAATATAGGTAGTATTGCTAATGCTGTATTCAATAGCATCGCCGCAAACACGACTGTTATTACAACAATAACCGTTGGTAATACAACAGTCAATGCCGCAATCAATACTACAACACTCACAGTAGCTAACTCTACAGCTAATGCCGTAATCAATACAACTGGTTTTGCTGTTGGTACAACATTGGCTAATACGGTAATCAATTCAACAACTTTTACCATAGCTAATTCCACAGCTAATGCCGTGGTGAATACAACCGGTTTTGCCGTCGGTACCACATTAGCTAATACGGTAATCAATTCAACAACTTTTACCATAGCTAATACAACCGCCAATGCCGTAATCAATACTACCGGTTTTGCTGTTGGCACTACATTGGCTAATACGGTAATCAATTCTACTACATTTACAATTGCTAACTCTACAGCCAATGCCGTAATCAATTCCGCCGCATTTACAATTGCTAACTCTACTGTTACTTTTTCTTATGTTGCCCCAACTTCTACGCAAAAAGCAAATACAACATTTTATTTGAATGCCAATGGTTCTTGGGCGGCTATAGCTGCCGGGGGCGGTAGTGGAAGTTTCAATACAAACAATAATACAGCAATCGCAATTGCTCCAAATACTACATTTCAAACCGCATATACAGCGCCTGCAACTGCTGGTATACGTTATATCATTTATTCAATACACGTGACTAATATTGGTTCTGCTAATGCTAGCATCTCAGGTAGTTTCAATGGTACTACATATGCTAATATTGCATTTGCGCAATCAGTTCCAGTTCCTGTTGGTTCATCCGTTGAAATGTTGAAGAAACCAAAGATTATGCAGCCATCGGATACATTGAGACTACAAGCTAATACAGATTTAGTCCTACACGCTACTATTTCATATGAAACACAATCAAGTACCACATTATTTGGTGCCGGCGTAGATATTACAACTGCTGCAACATATACCGATCTATACACAGCAACAGCAGTTGCGGTTGTGGAAAGTGTTCTATTGATGAATGATGATAGTATATACGATTGTAAAGCACGTGTAGTTTGGACAGATGGTTCTAATAACATTCAAGGTTATTATTGTTATGATCTGATTATACCCGCAGGAGCAACAATTGAAGTATTGGAAGCTTCAAAAGCATTACCAAGTGGTTATAAAGTCAGAGTTTATTGCAATGTTGCAGATCGTATGGAAGCAACAATTGCCGGTAAGGTATCCGGATAAATGAGTAGTACAACCACAAAAGGTGTATGGAAGTTACAAGATGTCAGAGATAACATCCTGAATAACCAGTGGGTTACATATAATTCAAAACCCGATCCTGGTGCTCTTTGGACTTGGGGGTGGAACAACAATGGTCAATTGGGACAAAATGATGTTATTAGTAGATCATCACCAGTCCAAATTCCTGGTATCACTTGGAATTGTATAATACGCGGTGGTGGAAGTGGATCTGCTGCCATAAAAAAAGATGGTACTCTTTGGACTTGGGGATTCAATGGCGGTGGTAATTTAGGTGATGGAACTATAACAGCAAAATCATCACCAATTCAAATTCCTGGTACCACTTGGAGCGATATAGTAGGTGGTTTATCTACTACACTAGCCAGAAAAACCGATGGCACTTTATGGGGTTGGGGGTGTAATGACCAAGGGGCGATAGGTGATAACACAATTATCGCTAGATCATCGCCAGTCCAAATTCCTGGCACCACATGGAATGATGTAATAACAGGTAGCTACCATACATTAGCAAGAAAAACAGATGGTACTCTTTGGACTTGGGGTTATAATTTTTATGGGCAGTTAGGTGATAATACTAATACCACATATAAATCCTCACCAGTCCAAATTCCTGGCACCACATGGAATGATATAGGAGCAGGTTCCAATCATTCTTTAGCTAGAAAAACAGATGGTACTTTATGGGCTTGGGGATACAATGACTATGGTACATTAGGTCAAAATAACACAATTCGAAGATCCTCACCAGTCCAAATTCCTGGTACTACTTGGAGTAGTGCAACAGCAAGTGACAGCGTATTTGCTAGAAAAACAGATGGTTCTTTATGGGCTTGGGGTTATAATTCATATGGGCAGTTAGGTGATAATACTATCACATGTAAATCATCGCCAGTTCAAGTGCCTGGTACTACTTGGAATGATGTATCAGCTTCATTCAATTATTTTACTTTTGCTAGAAAAACTGATGGTACTTTATGGGCTTGGGGTTATAATGGTCAAGGTCAATTGGGGCAAAATGATGTTAACCCTAGATCATCACCAGTCCAAATTCCTGGCACTACTTGGAGTGATATAACAGCTACTAATACTATTGGTTTAGCCCGTAAATCTGTATAAAATAGAGGATTCATAATATGAAATATTTCAAGTTTACGATGATTGATGCTAAAACAGGGATCTCTATCAATAGGGAAACTTCTTTAGAAGGACCAACACTACCTCCGATTGATGGTCTAGAAGTTTTGTTTCAAGACACTGCAATTTCTGAGTTCTGGTATGGTCGTTCTAGTTCAAAAAAAGCAGTTGAGAATCCAGAGAATCAAACCTGGGCGCTTTCTCTATCTGAATTCTCTGATGTGATTTCAACCACAATACAAAGATCAATCAACAACATCAAGGACGTTCTTTACATTTCGGAAAAAGAAGCAAGAGACGTTATCCTTGGTAAGTACCATGCAACTGCTTCGCTTGCTGGTATCTACAAGTACGATCAGGCTGTTGCATACTTGAATGACCCGACTGTTATCGGTTCGGAACTTTCCACCGAAGCTACAGTTCGTGATCTTTCGATCCATGATATGGCTACAAAGATCAAGACCAATCATGAATCATTCCGGTTGAAAGAAGCAACAATTGCCGGTATTCGTGGTATGTTACTTGACAGGCTGAATGCTTATGTTTACAATGGAAGTGTAGATCCATGGACTGCATACCAGGATTATCTGAGATCAGAACAAGTTGGCACAAGAATAGAAATGGTTTTTGAAAATGGTAACATGGTAGAGAAGAAAGTTCCTGTTACTGTTCCTTATCATGGTTCTGATATTGTAACAAGATTTACATATAGGAACTAAACATGACCATTACGGTAAATAAATGTGGTCCATGGCTCCTTGATGAGGTATATCAGAAGATCAATGCTGGGTATGCAACATATTATTCCAATGAAATCGGTGCTCTATGGACTTGGGGATGTAATCATCTTGGTCAATTAGGTATCAATAATCGTAATAATGCTTCATCACCAGTTCAAATTCCTGGTACTACCTGGAGTGCTATATCAGGATTAGGTCCAAATGGCGCACATGCTTTTGCTATAAAATGTGATGGTACTTTATGGGGTTGGGGTTATAATCAGTATTGTTCGGTTGATAGCACTGGGATAACTCGATCATCACCTGTTCAAATTCCGGGAACTACATGGAACGACGTTTCTGTTGCTAGCGGCACTTCAACATTAGCTAGAAGAACAGATGGTACATTGTGGCGTTGGGGTACTTTGGGTAATAGAGTAGCTGCTTCTTCCCCAACACAAATTCCTGGTACCACTTGGAATGATATATCAATGGGTGCGGGTTGTTTTGCCTTAGCCAGACAAACGGACGGTACTTTATGGGGATTTGGTTTCAATACTTATGGTCAATTAGGTGATGGTACTGATACAGTTGCTAATCAAACTCAAGTTCCTGGTACTACTTGGAATGATATAGCAACAGGATATTACCATTCAATGGCACGAAGAACAGATGGTACATTATGGTCCTGGGGACGAGGGAATGAAGGTCAATTGGGTGATGGTACTGTTATATCTAAATCTTCGCCAGTTCAGATTCCTGGTATTACCTGGAATGACATAACAGCAGGTGATTGCCATTCTTTAGCTAGAAAAACAGATGGTACATTATATGCTTGGGGCTACAATGGTACAGGTAATTTAGGTGATGGAACTGTTATATCTAAATCTTCTCCGGTTCAAATTCCTGGTACAACTTGGAATGGCATAGCAGCAGGTTCTGGTCATTCTTTAGCTAGAAAAACAGATGGTACTTTATGGGCTTGGGGTAATGGCGATTCCGGAATATTAGGACAAATTGACAATACTATAAGTAGATCATCACCGGTACAAATTCCTGGTACTACTTGGTATGATATATCAGCTGGCGCCGCTAGTTCTTTTGCTCGTAAATCACCGTGATGCTAACAAATCCATTCCAACACATCTCAATTCAGTATAACATCATCCCACCACACATTTGCGCTTATCTACTATCAAAAGCACAAACACCTTTACCAACAACTGTGTTCAATGATGGTCGGCAAAAAATCTCTGATTATCGTATAACCAATTCACATCATCTAGATCAAGAAGCCATCGACAATATAAAGAACACAGTCGTCAATATACACAAAGATCTTCCGTTCAAATCAATTCTAAAATCAATCGAGACTCCCCAATTGCTGTCTTATTCAATCGATGGTAAATATGATGAGCATAACGATTCGGAAGACTTTATAAATAATAAGCTAACTCGAGTTGTTCCTCGCGACATAACCATGATCTTCTATCTCAATGATGATTACGAAGGTGGGGAACTAGAGTTCACAAAACTTCAAATCACTTACAAACCAAAGAAAGGTGACATCATCGCTTTTCCAAGTTATTATGAATATTCGCATCGAGTGCATCCCATCAAACGGGGAACCAGATATGCACTTGTTACATGGATTGAAACGGAGACCAGATTATATGAGCGAAACACTTGAACCAAATCCAGAATACGAACATCACGGTTTCATAATCCTCAGGAATTTTATTCCTGAGTTCATGGCTGATTACTTCAGGAATTATTTAGAGACGCTTAGGCTAACCGATAAGATGGAATCAGGTGATGATCAAGTTTCTCAATCCGATTGCATTTACGGTGATCCTGCACTTGACACATTTATGGCGATGTCGACACCGATTATCTCTAAGTCAATTGGTAGAGCTCTGCTCCCGACATACACTTATTCTAGAATCTACAAACACAACGCAACTCTTGATCCACACACGGATAGAGAAGAATGTGAACATTCTGTTTCAATTAGTTTTGGTGGTGAGTATGATGCTATTTGGCCAATGTGGCTGATTGATCCGGAAGTTCACGGTAGCCCGCATGTAGCGGATTTGTATCCCGGCGACTGTGTAGTTTACAAAGGAACAAAACTAACACATTGGCGTCAAGAATTTCTTGGTAAAACTCAGTATCAAACGTTCATGCATTACGTGGATGCAAACGGTTCGTTCAAAGACAGACTGTATGATACTAGACCCTATCTTGGTATGAGAGCGTCAACCAAGCGATGACCGATATAGCCAAAGAGTTATTTGATAAGAAAGACTTTATGGGGTCTCTTCAATATATGACAGAACTCCATAATCAAGAAGGTTATGACAAAGATGCTCTAAAATTGAATATGGCTAAATGTTTCTATCACCTGCAAAGAGCCGACTTGGCGGAAAAACTTCTATATCAGATTCCGCAACTTGACAATAAAAGCAAAACAGATTTAGCCTTGTATAAGAATGCTCAAGGTAAGTTTGATGAAGCATATGGTTTATATAAAATGACTGATGTACCACAGGCTCAATTCAATCTTGGTTGGCATTTGCTTCGTAAAGATAACTTCCTAAAGGGTATGGAGTTATTGAATACTGGTAGAGATCTTGGGGTATTTGGTTCGGCACATCTTTATGGTGTTGATTATTCTAGAGTATATAACGGCGGAAAACACAATACGCTTGCTGTATTGATGGAGGGCGGTAATGGAGACGAATTGATCTTTGCCCGTTGGCTACCACACGTTGCATCATTTTGTAATGAGATGAAAGTCTATTGTAGTAAAGGGATGGTACCACTCCTCAGACAGTTCGGATTTGATGCACACGATAGTGATTTGTTTAGAACTGCTGAGTATGATCGGTTTGTTCCGAGCATGGCAATTCCGGTATTATTCAAACTAGAACATCCAATGGCTGAATGTGTGATGCCTTTCTTACCATCAAAGACTGAACGAACTGGTAAAATCGGAATCAAGTATCGTGGTAATCCAGAATTTGAACACGATCAGTTCAGAGAAATTCCTATTGAGATCTTCGAGGGTCTGGAACAATACGGAGAGCTTGTAGACTTGCAGCTGGACAACATACTGACTAACAAAGGTACAAAAATAGGTAAAGATATAAATACCTGGGTTGATACCTACAATATCGTCAACGAACTAGATTTAATTGTAACAAGTTGTACTTCAATTGCCCATCTGGCTGCATCGATGGGTAAATACACTATAGTATTAGCTCCATTGATGTCGTATTTTGTATGGCAAGGACTACCTTGGTATGGAGAACGTGTGAAAGTTATCAGGCAAAGTGTCTATGGATCTTGGCTTGAATCAGAACAAGAATTACATAACTTCTTAGGTGGCAAATGTCCGGTTCGGTAAAAACTAACACATTCACTCTCAACAAAATGTACCAGGTCATTATTGATGGCTGTATGACTTATACTGGTATTGTAAATCCGGGTGCTTTGTATTCTTGGGGTTACAATAATAGCGGTGAGTTAGGCGATAATACTAGAATTTACAAATCATCACCAGTTCAAGTTCCAGGTAATGATAATTGGATTTGCATATCTGGTTCGAACTTCGGATCTTTTGCCATAAAGTGCAATTGCACTTTATGGGCTTGGGGTTACAATGGTGATGGCAATTTAGGTGATGGGACTACAATAGCAAAATCTTCCCCGGTTCAAATTCCAGGCACTACTTGGATTGATGTAGTAGGAGGAACACGAGCCAGAAAAACTGATGGTACTTTATGGAGTTGGGGTTACAATGTCCATGGTGAAATAGGAGATGGTACTGTTATCCCTAAATCATCACCCATACAAATCCCAGGCACTACTTGGAATGATATTGCAGTAGGTTCATTTCATTCTTTAGCCAGAAAAACAGATGGCACTTTATGGGCTTGGGGTTATGATCAAACTGGTCAATTAGGACAAGGTACTGTTATCCCTAGATCATCACCGGTTCAAATTCCAGGTAGTACCTGGAATGATATAGTTGCCGGTAGTTATCATAACTTAGCCAGACGTACAGATGGCACTTTATGGGCTTGGGGTGATAATGCCGCGGGGCGATTGGGTAACGGCACTACTACTAGCGTGTATTCACCAATACAAATTCCAGGCACTACTTGGAACGATATAGCTGCTGGTGACATTCATTCTTTAGCCAGACAAACAGATGGTACTTTATGGGCTTGGGGGCAAAATTCATTTTATGGTCAACTAGGCACCAATGATCGTGTTTCTACTTCATCACCGGTTCAAATTCCGGGCACTACTTGGAATTCTATAACAGCTGGTACTAATGCTAGTTTAGCCAGACAAACAGATGGTACATTATGGGCTTGGGGGGATAATACTTATGGCACATTAGGACAAAATAGCAGAGCAACTTTGTATTATTCATCACCAGTTCAAATTCCTGGAACTACTTGGATTGATGCGTCAACAAATGGTTCTAGTGTTTTGGCACGAAAAACTTTTAGTTTGTAAAGTTATATAATGAATTCACTCCATAATTCATACGTAACGGAAATTGAATCCACTTACATCATTACTTTATCAAAGAATCCAGTAAGTGTTCAATTGACAGAAAGATGCATCACATCACTCAATCAAATCCAACAACCATACACTCTATGGGAAGGATTCGATGGATCTCAATCAACATTGGAAATCCCCGAACATCTCAAATCAAAAGCATACATTCTTTTTCCAAAATTAGTATTCACCGAACTTACCAATCGTCAGATCGGTTGTTTCATGAGTCATTATTCTCTTTGGTGTCATTGTCTTGAGATCGACAAACCAATCACGATCCTTGAACATGATGCAGTAATGATCAAACCTTACGTCAAACATGCTCTGTATAATTCCATCATCTACCTGGGATCTTGGGAACAATACAATGGTAAGCCGATTTACGCCACGCCGCCGCATGCATCCGATTACAATGGTCATCTAAGATCACTTTGTAGAGCGCATGCTTATTCAATTGACCCTGCGGTCGCCCGTCATCTAGTGTCATATGTTATCAGAAATGGCATTATAAATAGTCTTGACATGATGATCAGAGCAGATCTTTTTCCGATTGCTATGTTTGATCTTTATGCTTTTGATATGCCAGGACCTTCAACAATTGCGGTTTAACAATGAACAATTTATTACGTGATCTCTACGTCGACTTCCAAATTGCAGATTTTGATGATGATCTTATTGCAATTTGCGTAAGAGCAGTCAATATTCTTAAATGGGGCTTTCAGGAAGCACTAGATGGTGACTTCGAACCAGCCCAAAACGAATTGCCACATAGGTTCTTCAAGCTCCAGCCACACTTTCCCTCAATGAAGAACAGAAAAGCTTGTAGAAATGCTCTTGATTATGCAATGAAGCTTGAGGAAGAGAATGAAGTCAAGGTGGTCAATATTATGACTACAATTATTGCAATCACCTATGTGTATCATCTACCAACTGCAGGTCTTTACGAAGCAGCCAAGAATAATATCGAATTTGGTAGAAAAGAAGCCGAACAGATGCTTCTTGAAGACAAAATGAGCTCTAACTGGATCAAAGAACCTTCCAATAGAGACTTCTCCGCTATCATTCTATGACAAACAAATGCATTCATGTAGTCCGGATCGGCAATTATCTGCCAGATCTCTGGGCAATCACGTATCCTAATATCAAAGCATATGCTGATAGAATAGGATCAGATCTAAACATCGTCACAACAAGAAAATACCCTCATTGGAATATCTTGTATGAAAAGATGCAGGTTTACGAATACGGCATGAATTACGATCACAACTTCTTGCTAGATATGGATGTTTTGATCCACAAACAATTTCCTGATTTCACTACAATCTGTAATAAATATCATGTTGGCTTCAATGATAACTTCTTTGCAACCGATTACTTCAACACAGATATTCCGTACTTTGAGCGTGACGGGAGAAACGTTGGCATAGCATCCAATGCTGTAATCACGTGTAAATACACTCATGACCTTTGGACTCCTCTACCATATGATCACGAACAAGTCAAACAGTATCTACTTCATTCAAGAAGCGGTGTCGATGAGTTTGCTTTATCATTCAATCTAGCTAGATACGGTTTGAAGTACAATGGTATCACCTGGGAAGAGTGGCAACGTTATTTCTTTGTGCATCTGGGCACAGGCGAAGATCCAATGAGTCAAGCAAATATTATTTTATCAAAATGGAAAAGTGAATGAGAAACACCACCTTTATGCTAACTGGAGGCGCAGGTAGAATTATTTGTGCTATTCCAACTTTGGAAAAATACCGTAGGTTGAATCCGAACGACAACTTCAAAGTGATCATTCATGGCTGGGAGAATCTGTATTGGAATCATCCTATGCTTCAGCAGAGAACATTCGGAGTCGGTCAGAAGGGTTTGTTTGACCTACTGATCAAAGACAACAATCTAGTCTCACCCGAGCCTTATTTCCGCTGGACATATTACAATCAAAAGAAGTCCATGGCTCAAGCTTTCGATGAAGAGATCAATCATACCGATGATCATAGCGACTTGACAGAGCCCAAACTCTATTGTCATAAGAACGAGATTGATACAGCAAGAGTCATGATACAGCAGGCTCTTGATATGAAGAAAAAGAAAAAGTTCATCGTATATCAGCCTTATGGTAGCGGTATTCAGACAGTTAATAACAAGCCAATAGATCCGTCAGCCAGAAGCCTCGATGTTGATGCTGCTCTGAAACTCGGTAAGTTGTTATCACAAGATGCGGTCGTTCTGTATTTCGGTCCGACTGAGTACATCCATCCTAAAGATGATTTCATGCTGAACGCCAAGAATATCCCAAATGCTGATCTTAGGTTCTACATGGCAATGATTTCGCAATGCGATTACTTTGTTGGTTGCGATTCGGTTGGTCAGCATATGGCTAGGGCGTTCAGTAAGCCAGGGACCGTAATTCTAGGTTCTACATTCGCCGAGAACATCTCTTATCCGGACTGGTTCAAGATTTACAAAAAGCAAGGAATGACAGTATATAACCCTATGCGAATATCCGGAACAGACTGTGAATTTGCTGATAGACTGAACCATGACTCTATGGCGTTTACTGATGAACAACTGAATGAAATTTACAGGACTTGCAAATGACCAATTACAACTTCTTTCAATTCCATGATTTTATTCAGGGTAGCGTTGAGACTATTGTCAATAAAATCGGCATCCCACAAACCGTTATTGAAGTTGGTGTGTTCTACGGTCACTTCACTTTCAATATGGTCGAGAGTACTGCATGTAATAATCCTTTATATCGTCATTATGCTGTTGATCCTTATGATTATTCGCACGACCTAGAAGATCAAAAAATCAAAGAAGCATATGAGGCATTTACTCACAATTTGTCAATCTGTCCTTACAAATCTAATGTTGAATTCATGAGGCAAACATCGACTGATGCTTTGTTGACACTCTTGTATAGAAAAATCAAAGCTGATTTGATTTATATTGACGGTGATCATAGAGCGTCTGGTGTTCTAAAAGATCTAGTTCTTTCTTGGGAGTTGTTGAAAATCGGTGGAGCTATTCTATGCGATGATTCCAATACATGGGTATACACAGATAAAAATAAAGAAAAGCCTCTACAGATGTCACCTAAACTTGCAATAGATAATTTTATTCATTGCAACTGGGATAAGCTTGAACCTATTCTCTTACCGAATGGTTATCAAACAGCATTTATTAAAAGAGCAGATTAATAGTTTTATAAATAGTAAAAAATATTAAGGACTGTTAGTCATGGCAACACCTACAACAAAAGATCAGTTCAAAGAGTATTGCCTAAGAACTCTTGGTAAACCAGTTATTGAAATCAATGTAGATGATGATCAAGTTGATGATCGTATTGATGAAGCTCTCAAATATTATTGGGATTATCACTTTGATGGTTCTGAAAAAACTTATTATAAGTATCAGATTACAGATGCAGATAAAATTAATAAGTACATAACAATGCCTGAGAATATAATTGGTGCTGTAAATTTATTTCCAATTGGTCAAGGTTTGAATACAAATAATCTATTCAACATTCGTTATCAAATTGCACTAAACGATCTTTATACTCTTACGTCAGTGTCAATGGTTCCATATTATATGGCTTTGACT
>Ga0114963_10000155_pt1 | contig 42909 bp, 23 predicted proteins | sample C_131016_EF_Meta_FD_87019 | JGI IMG/M metagenome (GOLD analysis project Ga0114963, IMG submission 87019) | Freshwater microbial communities from Lake Croche, Canada to study carbon cycling - C_131016_EF_MetaG | ecosystem: Environmental > Aquatic > Freshwater > Lake | place: Lake Croche, Canada... | reverse complement strand
GTGATCAAATCTGGCTCGTGCGTGAGCCACTAGTGCATCAGTATTCATAAGATTATTGTACAGGAAAAAAAGGTAAAAGTCTACCTTTTACCTGCCAGGTTAGCCAATTAGGCCACTGTGGCACTGACAGTAGGTGTGCCCCAACTGGCGCTTAGGTATGTAGTTGCCGGCGGATAGTATCCTACCAACACCGCAGGTGCTGTGCCCCAAGCCGAGTATGGACTTGAGGTAGCTGTACCGCCTGAGATCTGAGTGTTCTGTCCAGCACCTGTTCTGGCAGTGCTGACCCAATATGTTGTAAAAGTTAACGCTGTGGATCCAGCATTTTTGGCGGCCATGACTTGTACATAATCACCTGTATAAGGACTTGCTGTATCATAACACAAAAACATTTGACTAGCTGCTGCACCGGCTGTGAGCGAGTACCAGCCTGTGTTTGATGCAATGGTGGTGGTTCCTCCGCTGCCTGTTCTGGTAAATCCAGGCTGACTTACCCCAGCGATGGTCTGTGCGGCGCTGTTGACTCTGCCGGCCATGGTCAATTGTCCAACCACAGGGGGGACAAATGCGTTCCAATCTGGATCGCTGTCTAGACCAGTGGATGTTTTGTTCATGTACATGACCACGGTGCCGCCTGCGTTCCAAAAATATCTGGCCTGATTAGCTGTCCCAAAATCCACAGTGTGTGTCCATGTGATACTCCAGGCAGCATTGCCTGTGCCTGTGGTTGTGGTTTTTGATACACTACCAGTCCAGGCCAGTACTCGTGCGCTTTGAGCCGGTGTGTTACCACGGTTGGTAGTACAGTTGATGATATCAGTGTTGAGTGCAGATAAGACGCCAACAGTTTGCCCGGTAGTGGGTGCAGTTCTTGCTGTGATTGCAGTATTGGTCTGACTGCCGGCGCTGGCCAAGTTGTTGACCAAGCCAGCCCATTGTGTGGCTGTGACTGTGTCGGTACCAGCGGCAACTGTGGCCAGTGGAGTTTGTCCCCAGCCTTTGTCCCCAGAACCTGTGCCCCAGATGTCATTCAAGTTGGCGCCAGAGGTGGTGCTTACAAATCCATTATAATCTGTTGCTTGAATCAGGCTGCCGCTGGAGTATGTCATTTTTATCCCTATTAATTCTTGATAGTCACAATAGCTTCAATTGTACTTGATTCAGGGGTGAGTTTGTCAACCAGACTTCGTCCGATCACGTTGAATGATGTTGCTTCGCCTGGTTTCGCAGCTCTGGCAATGCCATTGCCTGCACTGACCAATCTATCGCCTTTGTGTACAACACCTACTACTTTAACTGGGACACGTCCGGTCATTGCAACTGGAGGGTGTGTGTCGTCTGCGCCTGCACCGCCATTCATCAAGTAGGCTGCATGAGTACTTATCACACCGAACACATTTTCGCTCAATTCAGTTAGAGATCTGGTAATTTCTGCTGCGCCGCCCAGTTCAACCACAGTTCCTGCTTCAAGTAATTCATCGGCAGCAAAGCGTTCTGCAACGTCAGCATAAAGTGCTGTGGTTGCTTGAGCAAAGATTCGATTGAAGTAACCGGTCGACGAACCAATATTACCTGTCACGTTGCCCGCACTGTTCACAATGGCTGTGGGGTTACCACCGCTGTTGACCAAGAGAACACCAGAAGTAGTTACGTTACCACTTAGACTGATGGTGCCGCCGGTGAACGATGCACTTGAGTTACCAATTGTGGCAGCATTGACTGTGGCTGCTGTGACAGCGGCGCCAGTGTTACCAATTGTGGCAGCATTGACTGTGGCTGCTGTCACAGTACCAGTGATGCTTACTGTGGCTCCGTTATGTACTGCACTTGCATTACCAATTGTGGCAGCATTGACTGTGGCTGCTCTGATAGTTCCTGTGGCACTGACGTTGGTACCATAAATTGTTGTGCTGTCAATTGTGACCACAGCAGTACCAGCAACACCAATTACCAAGTTGCCATCGGGCGTTGCAATGTTGGCATAACTGTTGCCAGACGAGATTTTGCTGACACTAACGCCCAAACTCAAACCAGTGAGTTGTGACCCGTTGCCCTGAAAGTAGCTGCCAGAAATATTACCAGCTGCACTTACAATGCCACCGGTCAAAACGTTGCCAGCAGTGATGTTTCCGCTGGCTGACACAATACCACCCAGAACACTACCTGTTCCCGACACTATGCCTGCGCCATATAGTACGTTGCCAGCGGTCACATTGCCTGAGACAGAAACTGTTGTTCCCAGATGATTTGTACCAATTATGTTGCCACCAGCAGATATTATGCCGCTGGTGGAAATATTACCAGCAGTAACGTTACCAGTTGTGCTGACATTACTACCTGCAGGCGAGACCACATTGCCAAAGAAGTTTGCGGCGGTGACATTGCCAGCAACGCTGACAAGTCCGCCAGTTAACACGTTGCCAGCAGTGATGTTGCCACTGACTGTGGTGTAACCAGTGACGTTGGCCCCGGTACTGGTGATGGTTGCTGTGGTTGCACCTCCGGCAGTGATAACCACATTGCTACCACTAATGATATTGCCTGCCATGTTTGTACCGCTGGCATTGGTAAATGTCACACCTTTGTAAACTGTGGGAAATGTTGTGCTGACAGGTGCTGCGGCAGTAAATGTTGAGTCTGTACTAAAAATTGCAACTCTGGTGTTGGCCACATACAAGGATGTCACATAGTGCGGAGTGGCTCCGTTGTCGTTGATTGTTTCAGGAATAGCACCTGCGGTTCCTGTTGCACTTGAGTATGCTGGGCCCACCACAATAAAGCTGGATCCAGTGTAAACTTTGAGCTGTTGGTTTGTGGTATCGTACCATAAATCGCCAGTCACATTGCTTGTGGGCTGTGTGGAACTGGCAGTACTAAATGAAAGAGTTTTGAACAGTGTACCGTTGTAGACTTTTAACAAGCTGTTGGTTTTGTCCCACCAAAGTTGACCTGTCAAGGGCGAAGCTGGCGCAGTAGATTTTGAAAAATTTTCCAACATCTGGATAAAATTTTCGTCTAAAAATTCTCCGTATCCAGCAAAGTTTTTACCCACTAGAGTTACACTACTTGACTGGTTGACAGTACCATCGGGGATGGTAGCAAAAACGCTGCCATCGGTAAGATTAATTGTATATGCGGCCATGTTAATTACCTGTTTCTATTTTATATTTATACAGCATTAATGTTGCTCAATGTCTGTATTCTGAGTGTGTAATCGATTTGTATTTGTCGATTCAAACTTTTTTGTACTGGGTGAAAAATCACATGAGTGATCAATCGTAAATTATCAGCTGAACCGTTCCAGGATTTGAGACCCAATTCGTCAAACACATACTCGCCATTGAAATTGGTTGAGTTATCAAATGCTTGTTGTTGTGGGGGTTCGCCATAATCCAACAAACAAGTTACCAAAATATCAGTGTAAACATTGCCCGATGTGTGCAGTACTGTCATTTTGTTGTATTCAGGATCAGTGTCAGCTGCTGAATTATCGTCAACTACTTTGGCATAGGTTTGATTGTACAGGTCGGCATTTTGACCAGTGGTGTTTGGCGGCAGGTATGTGATAACGCCTGTGGGGTCCACGCTGGAACCACCATTGCCAAATGCCATTTGATAGATATATCCCAGGTTGCGATCACTCAGCGTTTGAGCCATGGCAATGGATATGTTTTCGTAATGAATTGCGTTCTTTTTGTCCACAAGAACTTCGCCTGTGACAGGGTCATGGATTTTGACAAATCCTTCAATTTTGCACAAACCAGGAGTTATCATGCTCTGCCCTCCACATAAGTTTTTTGTGTTTTTGGATCAAAAATTCTCATGTGAGCTTGCACTGATATAGATCCAGTTTCGTTGGGCTTGCGAGCTTTTTTCTCTTTTTCAGGCTCAACTGTGTGTTTTGACTGTGTATTTGGCATGGTCTTTTATTTACCTTAATTATAGGCCACGCAAAAACCTTGCGGCCTGCGTATCGGTATCTTGCAATGCTATTCCGTCGCTGGCTGTGCCAGATCCAGGTTGGTACCAAGTGGTAGCGCATTGTCTTACCAACACAGTAACTTCCACACCTGCTGCTGGTGCTTCTAGTGGTGGGTACTGCGTGTCATCAACCACAAACTCAACAGCAACAGGATTGAATTGACTCACAACCCAGCGATACTGACTTGTTGCAGTGGTATCGCTGTATGCATATTGACGCATGCCGCCAACATAGACTTCAATGGATTCTACTTCTGCTGTGCTGTCGTTGAAGTCTGCTACATCAATACTGGGTGCATAAAATATTGTGGTACTACCGTCGCCTGTTGAAGTATCGCTTACTATATAATTTTGCAAAGATTCAGTCAACAAGTTTTCTCGACCCATATCATATACATCTGTTCCACTGGTATGGGCAGCAACGGCTGTGCCTGCGGTTCCGCGCAGCAGACCGCTGACAGTGTTGAGAGCAATATCTCTTGAGCGATACATTATTCTTTCGCCATCAATGGTCAGCACACCAAATATGCCTGTTTCCAGATTTGGTTCGGACAATGCAGATGCATTGGTCACATGTATTATATCGTCAGTGTCACCAAAATCCTGAGCAAGTGTTGTGGTAGTGGCCGGGGTGATTCTATATGTGGCTTGCACGCCGCGCATGTCTTGGAATATACGGAATGTCATAGCATCAGGAACCACGCTGTTTGTGAACTCTGTAACTGCTAGAATTTGATTTGTACCAATTGTTCCGCTGGACAAGATCAAATAATCTCCAGCAGGAGTAGTATCAGTTTCGGCTTGATATTCAACTGTGAAATCCTGGCCTTCAAACAGTCGATTTCCGTCAAGTGTTACCCACAATCTGCCGGCTTCAATTCCGGTTCTTTGTAACCAAAAGCTATTGTTACTAATAATTATACCTGCAGAATAATCAAAAGATCCTGGGGAATTGTTCACTGTACCTGAATCATAATCGGTGCTGGCATAACCTTCAACGATGGTCACGCCGGTCGAAACTGGGCCAATAAAGACCAAAGTCAATGGATATTGTTGCGAAGTGTCATTCCAAGTTGTGATAGCAAAAATGTCGTTTAAGTTTACAGTGTTAAGGAACAATTGATTAGTGGCTCCGAGAGACACGTAATAATCTGCTTGAGTACTCACACTAATTAAAATTTTTGCGCCACTTGCTGGAGGTGTATTAAAAATTACTTGGCGGCCAGGAGTATTACTTCCAGTATAGCGTGTTACACTGTAGGTGCCGGGAGATAATCCAAATGATTGTGGTTGCAATACGCCATCAACCCAAACTGTGATATCTGTAGGAGCATAAATTTCACTTTGACTAATAGTAATTCGTTGCGGTAGTCCAAAACTCACACTAGAGTCGTCCCCGATCCATTCAATCCCAGCATACGGGGTCAATCTTACTCCATTACGAGTAACTACCATATTGGCCGTGTTAGACCCTTGCATGCTATTGGTCAACGTAATAATTTTCGAAGATACAGTAGTTGAATTGGCCACAACATATTGTGTTTGCGGGGTACTCCAACTGTAATTGGTTGTTGCTTTTCCTGTTCCTGATCCTATCCCAGTCGCAGTAAATAGCACTCCCACAGTATTGCTGGCTGCGCCTATAGCAGTAAAATTAGTAGAGCCCACATACGATATTGTGTACTGTCTACCGATAATAAAGTATCCTGCATCAATGGTTGATACACCAAATGCAGTTAAAGAAATGCCATCACCTGTGCCATAGGTGGCACCAAAATCTACCATGGATTGCACAGTTGGCACAAAGGACAACCAGTACAAGGAGTTGGTGATGAGTATGCCTGGAATAGTGTCTTGAAGCGCCCGGTAGTATGTGCCACTGTAGTTGACAACGTCTGATTTTACATAGCTGTTGGTAATGACCCAATCTGTGCTGGCAATGTACGGAGTCCAAGTGGCACCGCTGGTTGCATTTCCGTTGACAAAAATTGCCAGGCTAGAAATTTCAGCAGAATTGACCGGGATCACAACTGAATTACCGACATTTTCTCCCATGTAATTTCCACGGAACAACTGGCTTCCGCCACCGATCTCATAGACGGAAATATTAATAGTGTTGCCATTGGCTACTGTGAGTAATGTTATGGTTTTGCTGTCCCAATTTACAGTGTAATCAATGCCTGGTGCCAGATCTTGTTTTGTAGTCATGTTACTGACCAACACTTGTACAGGAGTTTGTACTACTCCGGTCCAGCTAAATGTATTTGTCACCGCGGCATTGTATGTGTATCGAATGCTTGCAGTCTGAAATCCATGCCCATCTCTGTTCCAGTCTGCGCCAGGACGGGTATACACACGCATATCAAGAGTGTCAAATTCTGCACCGTTGACCAACTCCTCAGGGGCATGACCTTCGTAGAGCCCAATAAATTTGCCACCGTCAACATTGATGTCTGTGGGCAATGTTCCCAACGCAGTGTTTGTAAATTCGCTTCGATAAGTTGTGTCAACAGTGAGTGCATCATCCAAGAAATAATTTCCGTAGACTTGAACTCCGGGATAGGTTATTCCGTCAACTAGCAATGGTAAGTCAATGCCTGGCTCGTTTACCCCAGGCACATAGTATCCCCGGGTACGGTTGACTCCAGACAAGTCTTTGGCCGGTATCAAATTCCAATCTTCAAGATTGAAGTTTGGTCCTACCACTGCTGTAGAATCAGCACTGGCTGCTTGCCATACTGAGTTGGCGTAACGAACCAACTGACCGTCTTGATAGGTACCAGAAGAATTCCAGTCCTGTACATCAGAGAAATACTGGAATCTATCATATTTGATTGTTGTTTTGATACTTCTTGCTAGCCCGGTATATCTATTGAGAAGTTTGTTATAGTTCATGACAGCATAGGCCAGAGCGCTGGTACCGTTGCCGCCATTAAATGTCACAGTTGGAGTTGAAGTGTATCCTGACCCAGGATTGGTTATAACAATACCAGATACTTGCCCTGAGCTGTTGATTGTTGCCACGGCCTCTGCAGACACAGCAGCGTCGCCGGTGATAACAACCAATGGTGGTTCAGTATATCCAGAGCCGCCGGAAATGATATCAACACTGATCAAATTCAACAAGTAATTGCTGTACCATTGATTGTATGGCCAGGTGGCCCATACAGGACTTGTTGATGCCAAATCACTTGCTGTGGTCAATGAAGAATTAAATGCATCACTTTGGGCATATGGCAACAAAATCGGACTGGTATACTTTGGTATTTCCAGGGCTGTGTTGTAGTATGCTGGCAAATCAAAATCTGTAGTGTCTCCAAAAAATTCATCAAAACCGTTGTATTTTAGATTGAATTCACGAATACTAACATGGTAAGGTTTGACTTCGTTGATGTAATCACTTACAAATTCTTGATTGTCTCGAACATAATTTTGGTATGGTATCAACTGACGAATTCTATGATCTACGTCAATCAGACTGGTCTTGATCAACCATTCAGGCGCAGAGAATTCACTCAATATAAAATTAAACATCAGCACCATTGCACGATTGCGCTCCAGTGCCAGATCGTCAATAAACAGTTCTTCATTGATGGCTTGAATAATTTTACGTGTTTCGATCACTGGTTCTTGATCAAAGTATTGCGCATCAAACACTTCAATATCAAATCCAAATCTACCAAGTTGATAATCCCATAGTTCTGCAGAAAATTCAATAGTACCGTCTTGTAATACCACTCGTTCCCATCCTGTGTCTGTTAACAAATAAACTTCATATTTGCCTTGGGCATTGGCAGTGACTTTGACGCTGCTGCTGATAGGTACAGAAATAGTTGCCAAGGCCGAATATGTTGATACTTCGGTCAAAATCTTGGTGCTAGAATTATATCCAACTCTGACCCAATCTATATAGCTCCAATATGCAGGAGTGTAGTAGCCTTGCACTTTTGACAATTTTAAAATTCGTTGACCAACCACACTATCACTTGCTTCAACAGTGTAGATTGTCCACAATCCACGATTACTGCTGTCTGTGGTCACAAGATATTTGTAACCCAAAGCAACTGTGTAGATATTTTGGAATCCAAGAATCTCTAAATTAGAAACTTGTAAATTCCAATTTGTGATTAAAACACTATCAACGATTTCTGTTTGGGTCGGAACCGGCTCACTGCTGTTTAGCAAGTTAAACACTCGCATTTCGGTTATAGGAAACTGTGCCAGCACTGCATTAACTCGTGTGAGATAATTTTTCAATGCCGCGAAACGATCGGTGAACATGCTTTGTCGCGGTCTGAATTGCACACCATATCTTTCAGCCGGGCTCAGGTTAGGATCAGGTACTCGATTCCCAAACGTGTCTGCTCCACAAAAACTATCTTGTAGTTTTCGATATAAGCCATTGCTCAGAAACCCATCTCCACGATCTTGTGGAATCAATTCATATTCCACGTGAACATTGTCGTCTGTGAGTTCACGATCAAATTCAATGCTGACAACGGTATCGCTGGCTTGTATGTAATCTGCACTGTTGTAAAGAGCAATGGTGCTGGCGTTGATGGGAGCCATGTACGGTATTCCGCTGGCACGAGGATCAGCAATATAGGATGCTATTGTGCTGATTGGCAGCGTCTTGTTAAGTTCTGTAGCAGTCACTGTGATATCTCTTACCCAGAAATAATATTCTGTGGCAAATGTGCCATCTTTTGTGAGACGAGTATTGACTGTGTAAGATACTGTGTTAAATGGCGTGCCTTCTCCAGTGTAACTGGCCGGCGGAGTTGAACTTACCACCCACTGGTATACATCAATTACACTGCCCGGGAACACTTGTGCCCAGCGGCGACTTGCGTATGTGATACTATCTTGATTTGGATCAATGAATCTCACAGTGCTGATGTCCCACCATATTTCACCTATGTGATCTGCAAACCAGGTGGTGCCACGAATGTTGGCAGACCCGATGTTGTAGGATGCAGGATCAATTGCACCGATGTAGTCGATGTTTTGTCTTGCAGCACCTAGTATTTTGCCCTGCAACGGATTGATAAAATCCAAAAATTCAGTTTTTGCACCAGTTATGCTGTCGTATAAAAATACAGAATTTAATAATTTTATATCTACTGTGGGCTGTTGAATTTGAGTGACTTTCCATGCCGGTGACTGTGTGTTGTTTTCAAACACAAACACCGCCCCAAAATCTGCGGTACTGTCGCCTGCATCATTCTTTGGAGCACCGGCCATGAGCACACCTGATGTGTAATTGACCGCAGTACCAAATGCATCATACGATGCTACCTCTGTATTATTAATCTGTTGTCCAAATATGAATTTTCCTGGATTTGAAATCGACGACGTTGAGCTTGGCAAGTAATCATAGGTATAAATTGCGCCGCTTTGTACAAATATCGAGAAGAATATGGTACTGCCAGCATCAAAGAAAGTGGTGCCATCATCAAATATAGTGATAAGATATAGAGATCCTTTTGGTGCTCCTACCACAAGATTTACAGCCGAATCGTCAATGCTTAGACTGCTGCCAAACCCAGCATATTCAATTGGGTACGGGCTTTCGATTGTTTGAGTCCAAGCAAATGTGTTGAACGCTAGTGTGGCAAATGCTGTGCCAACAGTTCCGGGTGCCACTTGCACTTTGTTGAACGGTAACGCTGAGTCTGGGTTTTTAACTGAAATTGTAAGATACCCGCTGGTGCTCACAGTTGCCAGCACATTTTCTACTGTGTTGTTGATTGCATTGGCCAGGCCAGTCACAGTGTTGTTGGGATAAGCAGGTACTGCAACATCCATATTGTTGACGCGAACAGTAGCGCCAGCAGTCAATGCAGGATTGGCCACAGTGGACGTGACTGTTCCATAGATACGACTTTGGTTCACAAAACGTTCTACCACACCGCCTTTGAAAATCTGCTGGCTGCTTTGTGGTTCACCAATATACAAACTGCAATTGTTGACACAAATATCCACAGCCTGACCAAAATTACAAAATCCTGCCGCGGTATTTTGAACAACTTTTTGTATCTGTTGAAATTGGTTGGTTTCAATTTCGATCACATCGCCCAATTTCAAAGTCATGTTGATGGTAACCGTGGATCCAGACACTGTGAATGAATTTGGTGCACCAATTGTGCTGTTGGTTTGATTGATTAAAAATTCATTGTTGACAATCACACTCACCGGCGCAGTTGGGGCTCCGCCCAATACTGTGATACTGGAGCTTGATGCATTTACGCCGTACACAAACCGCTGTACATTTCGATCAAACACATAAACACTGCCAGCTTCTACATTTCCATTCACTGTGGAATACGGGGTACCTATTATGACTTGTCGGCCATCTGTGGTGCAAGCAATTGACTGCCCAAATCGGTCTGATGCGCCGAGTCCGGCTGCCGTGATAGTGCCTGCATACAGGAATGAACCAGTGGACTTGACCACTGCAATATCGGCCACACCCAACGGTACCACAAAGGTAACTGTGGTCCCAGCAAAGGTATAATCGATATTGGGACGCTGTATAATTCCGTTGACTGTGATAGTAAATGCATAGATATTGGTGGCCAGGAACAAGCCCACTTTATTGCCGTCTTGATCAACGTTGTGTGCCAAGTTAAATGACGTTGTGCTGTAGGGTATCTGAAAACCGTTCCATCGTTCAATTTTTACCAACACACCCAAAGCCGGTGCTGTGGTAAAAGTTACTGTGCTGAAGTCTCCAGCAACAGTATAATCGACCCCAATGTTTTGTATCTGGCCATTCAGTGTTACCTTGATTTGATAACTGTCATTGATCTGTACCACATTGTTAAATGTGTATGTCTTGGTTGTTGCGTTGCCGAGAAAGCTGATAAATTGCTGTTGCCAATCAACGTAGCCGTATGCATGCACTTGATTCAGTCCCGGTGCACTGATATACATCCAGCGTTCGTCAAGACTCATTGCAACTGAGTATCCAAATTCGCCAGCACCCGGTGTGGTACTAGGTGTGGTCCCGGGTTGAGTCAACAGCTGATGTTGATCGTAAGGGATAGAGCCCGGTTGTCCCAGTACAGGATCTCGATAGATCACACAGGCATATCCGTTATTGGCCTGACTTGCTGGCCCAAGGCTCTTGGATGCTCCGGCCACTGCCCAGGTTTGATTGCCAAAATCTACTGCGTTACCGTATCCCCGAACACCAATTGTGCCCAATGAAAGTATTGCGTCTGAGCCGCCCAATGGACTGGTAGGAACATATTGATCGCCATAGCCTTTTATGTAAACATAAACAGCACCTTTTTCAACACCTGCACCAAACCCGTATCTTGGGCTTCCGACCAGGGCGGCTGCTTTATTTTGAGCCTGAGCCACACTAGCGCCATATTGCTCGCCTGCATCAAGCAACACAGGATTCAAAGAAATAATGCTGGAGAATACTTGATTTTTTTCCAGTACTTCCCATAGTCCAGCACCGTTATCATCTACCCAAACACGAGCACCAGGCAACAAATCGTTGGCATAAGGAAGAGTGCCCACATCACTTGCCTGCGACACACGCATGGTCTGCAATGTGAGTCCGATCCCGGTGCCATTGGCCACAGTTCTCTTGCTGGTAAATGCAAATGCAATGTTCACTGTGGTCAAGTCTGGTACCGACAACACTTGATAAACACCATTGATCTCAACATCAAAGAACTTGATGATCAATTTTGCCCCTGCAACCAGGCCGTGATTCTGATTAAAAATCACACGGCTGGTGCCATTCAAGTTATCGCAAACGTGTTGTATTTGTCCAGGCACAGCTTGTGCTCGATAAATGTTCCAGTCATAGTCATTGACTTTGGCCACCCAAATACTGCTGCCAACCACAATAGAATCAATGTTGGCGCTTAGACTGCTGTTGCTTGTGATATCAAATACTGTGACATCAGCATCGTTCAAGTTCACATATCCTGCTGTGGGCAATCCTGTATCTGTAGGAATCTGTGTAGTGGTTGGAAGAATTTCTGGGCTGGTAAGTTTATAACTTTGTTTCCAAACGTTGCTTAATAATATTGCTTGATCAGCACTGCTTGATTGTTGCGGTACCACAACTTGCACCAGACTGGGATTAGAGCTCAACAACGCACGATCTAATCGTAGTTCAAAGAAACTACGATTAGCATTGGCACCGTATACCGCACGTTGTACTGCCCAATTTTCATAGATATCGTAATCTGCGGCTTCTTTGCCCAGGTTGGCTGCTTTGAACAGCTCGGCACTGAGAATGGTTCCTTTGGTATCAAGGAACTGGCGATACACATTGACCTGGCTGACATCGTCGAGATTCAGCGCAGCTAGATATTGGCGTGGTTTAAATCCTATCAATCCATAACTCAACAGGTCATTGTCAAGTTCTATGTTGGCAGAATTAATATTGTAACTGTTGGCCAATTGATTGGCCTTGTTGGCCAAGTTAGGTAGCAATCCAAGTTCAATTTGAGTGTAATCACTTTGAACCCAGTCACTAAAATTGAACAATGCAGTGGGTTGTACAATTTTCAATGCAGACCAGTATACGTTTTTGTATTTGACAATTTCGCCCTTGCTGTATGTTCTCAGGCCTGTCCATTCTTCCACATTATCCCGGTTCATGATAAATCCCGGCGTGTCCACACTGCCGTTCCAGTCAGCAGTGTTCACTGCTATCAAGGTCAATCTGTTTTGTCTTGCCCCGGTGGTAGGATCGTATATCAGATCCCCGAACACACTGTTGTTGTTCAGCACAATCATATGTTCAAAATTAGTAAATCTTAAATCTATAAAACTAATATTTTGAGTGGTCAATGGTTGTATTGTGAACGTATTGCCTGTTCTCACAATATTCAAAGTGCGAGTAGGTAATTCTCTTGAATTTTGATCCAGCAATAAATTTTCTGTAGTTTCTGTAGTGATGTTGTCTACCACTGCACCTGGACGAGTGACAGTCAACCCGCCAGCCAGTGGATTCAAATTGATAATAGCATTTGAATTCCAGCCTTGTTGACTCCAGTACAAGAATTCATTTACCATTCTAGGCCAATCTAGTACATAACCATTGGCTCTGTCAGTAAATGTTAATCCTTGAGTTTCCAACAGTTTTCCGTAACTCAACAAGAAATCGCTCACCGCAGTTTCATTGCTGAACACAAATCCGTATGGTACCTGTACCACAGTATCAGTATAGAAAGTAGGAACTCTGACAGTAATTCCACCAGAGCTGTATTCTTGCAATCTTCCCACGGCTTGACTTTGCAGTATTTCAAAGTAGGCCTGGGTGGTTCCGTAGCCAAATACTGCATATCCACCAGTGACTTTTTGTATGGCCACGCTGCTGTATCTGATTTGTTCAAACGGTTGATTTTTATACAACACAATATCATAACTCTCATCAGGAATCATCAAAGTTGTGTTAGTTGAATTAGGGCTGGACTTTTCAGTAAACAATTTGATATATTGTTTGTCCGAGTAGCTGGCCATGCGATAGCACAGTCTTACATCTAGATTTTTAAGCTCGGCTGTGAGTTCGTTGGTACTGTTGATACCACTCTGCCGATTAAAATCTACTATCCAATCAATGTAACTGGCTTTGCTGGTGCCATTGCCATACACTTCTATCTCATTGGCATTTAATCTATAACGATCATTGAACAGGTATTGATCATAATCTAAATTGAATTTGTACAGGTCTCGGTCAGCAAACAATGCAAAAAACTTTGCCGGGCGAGTGACTGCCAATACGTGCATGACCGAAAAAGGATATGCACTGGAATTCCACCAGGATGCTTCTACTGGACCGCCGTCACCAATTGACCAACTTTTGGCAAACTCGGTGGCAAGATTATAGTTTGGCGGCAATGCGCCAACCACGCTGTTCAACGGGCTCAGCAATTCACCTTCGGGTCCGGTTGGTATAACTGTTGAAAGACCAGGTCTAGCGTATTTGGGTTTATAATACGGTTCTATGGGATCGGCCACATAACCTGCTTCTAGATCATCCCATAACACCAAGTTATCTGCGGTGTAGGGCGCTGGACCGTATGTGCTTGCCCACCAATCTGGTGCTACAGTAAATCCCAGCATTTCCCAAGGTGTATAACTGGGTTGTTGTGTGTCGTAATAGTATCTATTAATTCCGCGCCAGGCGCCTAACAAAGGTTGTTGATCAAGACGACTTTTTGACTTGCTGTAATTCCAGGTAAATTCATTTGTAGCATTATAATCTTGTTGTTTATAATCTATCTTGTTCCAGCCGCAATAGCTCAGTAGGTCTTCAGCAAATATGTTGTTGATTTCTTCAAAGGTGTAACCAGTACTTCGAAATTGGCCCGGCATGACATCTTCCAATGTCATCGGAACTGGGTTGCCATCCAATTTCAAATTGCTGTAAATTCTAGTTTCAAATTCTAGTAGTACAGCATCACGTATGTCTCCAAACAGAGGAGTCATGCTGCCGTCGTGACCTTGAATAAAATTTGCAGTTCCGTTGCTGGTGACTCTTGTTACTACTGCTGGTCTCCATGCAGGATATAATCCCAATTTGGTAGGAGTGTTGGGAACAAAATTTCCATTGGTGGCATTGTATTCGTTTATGGTGATCTTGTCACCTAGAGTTAAATCGGCCAAAATAGTTATTGTGGGCCCGGTCAGAGATACAATATAATCCTGTTGTCTTTCCAGCAGCACCTCATTCAAGTAAACACAAAGTCCAAGATAATTTGCCGACGTAAAATTATAAATTTGTACTGTGTCAAATGTATTCAAAGTGGTGTACCCCACAGTGTATGTGTTACTGGCATAGGTTGTGCCAGATGGCAACATGTCGCTCCAGTAAAACGGCTGTGTGTCTACTTTGCCCAATGTGACGTCGTTGATGGCTGTGTCAAGAATTTCTGCTGTGTTTTTATATGCAATATTTTCTTGTGTCAGCACTGCGTCCAGCATCCTTGCTTTGTATTTGATATACTCGCGGCTGTTGTATTGCAAACTGGCAAAAATATTATAGGACGACGATCGCATGAAATACCCAGCCAAGGTCAACGGTGAACTTTGTTGCAGTATGATTGACCCATAAGGAACAATGTTACCAAGATCTCTAGTGTTGTTGGATCCGTTGATCTTGCCGCTCAAGGTCAACAAGTTTTGACAAATGCTTTCATAATGAGTGCGAATTGTTCCCAGTGTAAACAGCGGACTGTTGGCGTTGAGAGGATTGCTTTGCAAGTTATTAGGAACTTGATAAAATCCCACACTACTGGTTTGTTCACTTAGAACTAGCACTTCAATTACATCAGTTGGCAGATACACATTGGCCAATGTTATTGTGGTGCTGTCTGCAGTGACAGTATAGGTGTAAAGGCCAGGATCCAAGAATTGGCTGCCTACATATATTTTAATTACAGGAACTGCGATTGATGTTTGGGCATTCACTGCAATGTCAAGTTTGAGAGTAGGAATACTATAGGTAAACTTAAATTGTTGATATATCTGCTGTGGTACCACAGCATTTTGCCATCCCAACAGCTTTTGATAGCCGATTCTGTTGGCGTATTCTCTAGTAGATCCAGTGCTTATGTCACTGGTCACACTCACATTGTCTACTACATAAACAAATGTGTCAACATATAAATTGTTGTCAAATACAATGTCGCCAACGTTGTTGATGTTCAAGTATTTCAAGGGAAATTGCAGTATTGGATCAAGTACTGTGGTATCACCCACAGCATAGCTAAACAATTTTGATCCTGCAAAGTTAGTCGATTGATATTTTGTGCTGTTGCCAAAACTTATACCATCCACGTCGTAAATGTTAAAGAGTGGTGCTTGTTGTACGCTGGTTTTTTGTTGTGCTTCTATCCAATTGGCACCATCAAACCAATATGTAATGTCAGCGGTATCAGTACCGTTCAAGCAAACAGTACATTGATCAATTTCTACAATGCCGTCTGGTGCCAATGTCAACGTGATAATTGGCTCTGCAATCAGCGGAGCAATTGTGTCTGGCGTGGCAAAACTCACTATGTAGACTTTGTTGCGAACCGATGTGTCTTCGTCAGCAGCAAAAATAACTCTTGTGCCTTCAACAAATGTATATCCATCAACTGTGTAACTGGTTGATCCTTGCACATTGCTAAATGCATCAGTTTGAGTCAGGTCAATGATATCTACCGGTTGTTTTCCTTCGGTGCCCATGTTCCACAAACGCAAGCCAGGACGGAACTGTATAATTGGGCGCTTGGCACGATAGTTGTTGTCAAGCACGGCTGTGGTATTGTTATATTCTGCAGTGGCGTTGATTACGTCAATGTGGAACCAGCGATTGCTTCTGGTCCATGCATTGAGATCTCGACTTGATCGACTGATTGTTAGATAATCTAATTTTGTAGGTTCAACCACAATTGTGGCTGTGTTATCGTCTTCGGCATAAGGTTCGTAGACATTAAAATCACTAACAGGTAGCAATTGTATTGCTACACCAACACCGCTAACATAATATTCTCGATCACTTATGGCAATGGCATTCATGCTGCCGGTGCCAGTTTGCAATGGTACCACCGGGCCGTATTGCGTTGCACTTATGGTAAATTTTTGTTGATTGGCCGAAATTGATCTCACATAGTATGTTTGCCCGGCGGTGATACCACCAAGTGTAGGGGACAAGAACAAAACTTGCTGTCCGACATACAAATCAGTAGCAGCAGAAGATGTAATATAATTGGTATTGATTTCAGTTTGTGTACAAGCAAAACTTGTGGTTCCAGATTTATAACTGGCCGGTTCTATATCGCCGGTGAATTTTACTTTGAGTCCATTGGTGAACACTACACCATTAGGGCTGGTGTAATTTTTTTCTCCAACTATTTGATCTATGTATAATATGCTACTACTGCTGGGCTCTAACAATTTAATACGACCAAATATTTCTGGATCAGTGCTGTCTTGGTAGTACAAGGTATCTTGCACTGCGGTCAACAACGGAATTTGATGTATTGTATCCGTTGGAGTTTTGTACCATTGTGTGTTACTGTAGGTAGTGCCGTATAAAATAGTAAATTTTTCCAATGAATTAATTGTGGTTATTTCATTGACCTGGAGGTAGACCACGCTGTCAATTGTAGTATAGGTAATTTGATATACGTTGTTATAGCCTGGTTGATTGATAAAAACCAAGGTACGTGTGTCAAGGTTTGTTGTGCCGTCAATGCCGCCATATTCCACAATAAAATCAATCAAGGATTTTCCGTTGATCACATCGTAGCTCAAGGTTGATATTAGATCTACTGTGCCGATACTTGATAGATTGTAATAAAAACTTTGATCGGTCTTTTGCGGAACGTTGAACACTATTGTGCCTAGATCTTCGCCGTTGTTTGTCACACCGTAAACATCTCTACTGCTGATATTAGGTGAGAAAGGCAGGGTGCCGCTGATGCCCGGAGCTGACTGTATCCAAAATTGTGGGCTGGTTCCGGTGGTGCTGTTTTGTGCAACTTGAAAAGTGTAGCTGCCGCCTCGTACCAATTCAATCACTGGGTCCGAACCTGAGACACCCGAAAATGTGTAAGTTCCATTGGCTCTAGTGACCACAAAATTATCTGTAGTAGGTATTGTGGTAGCAGATACGTCAACCACATCTGGGCCAGCTGGCAGCCAAAAATACTGACTGAAGTTGACAAAAGTGTCAAAATCAACAAACGGATCCCAGGTATAGTAATCGCTTGAGTACAATAGGTCAGGACGACTGCCGTTGCCACCTTGGAAAGTCACAGCATCATTCATTCCAGGATAGGTGATGGCATTTTGTATCTTGTTAGTATCAGGCACCAAACTGACCACACCAGGTTCAAGTTGATAGTTTGCTCTGGTAGCAGTGGGCTCAACCACATATTTGTCATTGGGATTGATACCGGGACCGACTGTGCGTCCGATAAAACCTTGTGTCTTTTTAAAACTGGGTTCCTGTACCAATTGGTCAAGAGTGGCTGCTAAAAATTGTTTGTTAGCATCAGTTTGAAATATTTCTGGTAAAAAATCTACACTGCGAATTTTTGCCATTAAATTACTCCGCTGCCAGGGGCAGTACGCAAGTTGGTACTGGTCAATGCTTCAATAACTTCGATATTGTTTATTGTAGCACCATTGACAAATATTTCGTTGGGAGCTGATCGTATTTCATATAGATCCCCGAAATACTTTTGCGAATTCAGAGGAACCAGTACCACCGAACTAATGATTGTTCCCAACTGTCTGTGTAGGTATGCGGCCAGTTCTGAGAAATAAAATGTATCACCAAAGTTCCACTTGTCGATGGAAAAGTAATCGTTCATTGCAGCTACCACACTGCTTTTGATCTCACTGCTGCTGGCAGTAGAATTTTGAGCGCGAATCACTTTGACCGTGGCGCGAAGATTTTGTGCGGCTTTTTCGCCAAACAACGGTTTGAATACTACAGAATTTAAAATAATATTATCGCTGATCATTTTGTAATCTTGAAGTCCTTGATATGCTGTGCTCAATTCATCGATACTGGGCATGGTGGGTTCTACCACAGTATTTGTTGTGTCTCTGATCCAATTTTGATATGAAGTGTAATAGGCCAAGGTTACCACATACAAATCAATGATGTTGGTCGTGCCGGGATCAATTCTGGTTGTCAATGGACTGTTGTGTCTGTATTGATAATACAATTGCTGGCGTCCTGTTCTTGCTATCCAATCAGTACTGGCATCAACCAAGGTTCTGATTCCAGTGGCACCTATGGACAGTTGATAAAATGCATCGTCGCTGTAGGTGTAAAATACCTGTCCTGGGCTCCATTCATTTTTCGCCAATTCAAGTTGATTATAGGTAGCGTAGTCGCTGACAACCACACCTGATTCGACCAACAGATATCTTTGCAGGTTGTCAAAGTCCACTGTTTTTTGCAGATAGATATATTTTTGTGTTGGATTTGTACTTGGCGCCACTATTTCGTTGAAGAAATCTGGATTGTCTGGTACACCGTCATTGTCACTGTCACGGTAGCCCACTAATACCTGGAAATCATCAACATATCCGTCACTCTCTACAGGTTGTCCTGTGATGGTCATGTAGATGTCGCCGGGCAAGTGATCAGTGGAGTCAGGCTTGGTATTGACTGCAAGACAGTTTATAAAATCACGAATAACTGTGCCAGTGCGTGAATCATATACTTGTGCGCCATCATAAAAGAAGAACCGTGTTTGTAATACACTTCCAAAATAATAAGCAAGTCCGCGGAATGTCACAGTGTAATTTTGATTTTGTACCACAAACTGAACCAACCATGACGCATCCAAATTGGTTCCCGAAGTGTTCCCAGCATACTGCTGACTCCAGGCAGAATCAGCAGCAAGGTTTGTGCTACTGATCAAATACCAAGAGTACGGTGTGCCCGTGATATCGCCATTGTTGTCGTACCCAATGCCAAAATTACGATTCAATAAAATCTGTTCAGCAATGGCCAATTCCAAGGACTGTGGTAAATCAGTCACAAACAACGGAATAATAGTGTCAACTATTGCACCAGTAGGCACAAAGTTGTTGAGAGATACTGGACCTGCCCCTGATGGCAAATTGCCAAGCCCGTTGTTGTAACCGGTCCCAACGATCTCCAGTGGGCTGGCCCAGATTTCCAATGTTTGATCTGCACTGGTCGGTGTGCCTTGCTGTAACTTGTTGTTCTTGTCGAAGTAATAACCTGTGGGTGGCACAAACTTGATAAGGCTGCCTACTGCTACGTATTTGAAATTTGTGGTGGTTGTGGATCCCACTGGAATTGGAGAACCGTTTGGCCAAGTGGTAGAATAAACTGTATTTCTAAAATAGCCTGTGGTCTCGTTGGCCAATGTGGTGCTTTGCACCCAGTTGGCGCCTGTGACCCAAGTGGTGCCACCGTATGCGGGCAACGTGGTTGAGGTCACTCTAGGAAAGTTGTCATAGTAGAATTGACGGCTGGTGGTTTCAGCCAACTTTGGCTGGAACTGGTTGGTAATTGCATCTGCAATTTCATTTCGATTGGTCCAGGAAAACAAAATTGTAGGCAGTATGTTTTGTTCCCACAATCCGCCGTCACTGCCAAAGGTGTTGGTGCTGGAATATTTGCCAGTGTTGTCCACCAAGTCCAAGTAACGACTTGTGCCAATACTGGCACGATTCAATGCTTTGGATTTCACAATACTGTTGTATTGTGTGTAGGGAAAGAGGTTATAGTCTTCTCCGTTGACCATGCGGTTCTGTGTGTAGTATCTAGCAGGTGCACGTTGCTTGATTGCATCAATGCTTTCACGTGCTTGGCTGTTGCTCACAGGACGAGTGATGCCACAGGTGAAGGTTATTGTTTCTAGATTTCCTGCACGACTGATATAGCTGATAGGAATACTGACAGCCTGCATTTCTTCTGGATTGATAATGTATTGCAATCCATTGCTGGCGCGAACATAAGCACGGAATGTACCCACAGGAATTTCAGAGAATACACCATCACCAAATACCATGGTAATCTGATCGTTGGTTCTGGATGTGACTGAGTATATGGGACGAGTGCTGGTGGCCACCTGCTCGCCACCTGCTGCATAAATGTTTTCTGTGTAGGCCCACTCACGACTCACCGTGCCAACATTGTCCAGTTGAAACAGCCAGCGGTCTTCGTTGTTGACACCTTCAATGTTGATGTTGACTGTGCGGTTGGCCACACGTTCACCAAGATTAAAATCTTGGTTTTGCAACACACCCTGCTTGAACATAAAGAAATAGCCGGTGTTGGCGCTTTGAAAACCTAGACTGTCATTGCGGAACAACACATTGAATGGCACATTTGGTTTGGGTGATGGCTCGTAAAGATAATCTCGGCCCACAGATGTTGAGGTCATTGCTTCAAATGGCATGTTCACGCCATCCACTGTGGCAGTATACGGCACAATCGGAAGATAACCTGGTACCAGATTGATGGCGTATTCGTCTGTGCGAACACCAAGAATTGTTTGACGGTTACCAGGACGACCCACACGCTGTGTGTCTACCAAGCTGGCATTGATGATAGCAGTAAATTGTTCTTGCCAGTCTGGATTGGTTTGATCCGCCCAATCCACTGTGACATTTGACAAGTTCACACCTTGGTAATCCACAACGTTTTCTGTTGTGGTCACCGAAAATACTTTTAGCAATCCTTGGGCAGCAATATTGCGTTTGGCTGTGTAGCTGACCAGGTTGGCCAGTCGCACAACACTATCTCTACGTTCAGCAGTGTCTATGTAGTTTTCACGGGTGTTCATGTCCGTGCGGAATGCCAAGGCCTGGCCCATGAATGCAATCACATCCAATAAGGCAATGTATTCAGAGGATTCAATGTAGTCATTGAATGTTTCGGGATAGTTCAGGCGCAGGTAATCGACAAAACTCTTGCGTAAGGTTTCAAAATCATAACTTTGAAAATCTGCTTCGCGATAGGTTTGGTAGATCTGTTTCCAGTCCTGAACACCAAATATCGCTGTCTGTCGTGTGGTTTTTGCCATTTTTCTTCGCCTCTATCTTTTATTTATGGGGATTAAAAACGGCTGCTTTATACATAGGAGGCGTTGCGCTGTTGCAAGTCAAAGAAAAGACTCAGTCTTTCAGCATTGGTGCTTGGCACAACTGTCAACTCAAGTTGAATCAATATGCCATTTTCCTGGGGGAAACATTGCACATCGTTGATGTAAACTCTGGGATCGTTGCCAGCCACACGTTGCACTTCTTTGACAATTGCGTTCTGTAGTTCTTCCAGTTGGTTCTCAAACAACAGGTCCCAGAGCACTGTGCCGTATGCTGGTCGGCCAGGCAACTGACCTTGACGTATGTTGAACGCATTAAGCAGGTCACGTTTGATCAATGCAAAGTCCGTGAGTGTGAACTTTTTGTATTGATTTTGTGTGTTGAATCCAATGAATGTTTGTGCCATATGATATTTATGGGAGATTATTCACCCTCGCCGCGCCCTTCAATCTTGGGCTGCAATGCATATAGACGTTCTTTTTGTTGCTTTGAAAATGCTGCCAATTGGTTGTTTCTGTCTCTGAGAATACTGGGTGTGAGTGTGCCAGCTGAGATTGTTTTTTTGTCAGCCTCTGTCAGCGAGTTGTACAAGTTGATCAGTTCCGATAGCAAAGCAATACCATTGATATTGTAGTTGTTGCGCACTGCATCTCTTTCAGAGTTGAGTGCGTCATATTGTTGTTGTGTGATGGTCTGCTGATTTTCCAAAGCTGCCAATTTTGGGTCCAAGGCTTGTAATTTTTCCACTGTTGGCAGCAGCCAATCATTTACATAAGTTGTTGCCTTGGTTTCGTAGTCACTCACTGTGGCAGAATTGGCCGGGGCCACATACACAGGAGTAGGCACCTTGGCATCTCCTAGCACTCGTGTGGTTGCGGCATCCACTGTGGCGCGACTCACTGTGTCTGCTGCCGGCATGGGTGTATCTTGTTGTTTAAATGCTGTGGGTATTTTTGTGTTTACCAAGTTCACAGCAAATGCACCATCACGAACAGCACTACTAAAGGCTGCTTGTACTGCTCCTGTGGCATCGCCAGGTATGGGAAGCCCTTTGGCAAATGCTTCTGCACCAGGCAAACTTTTGGCAGCATTTAATGCCATGCCGGCAATGCCTTGACTTGATAAATTTTGTACAGGAATGCCCACTGCACCCATGGCAGCCACACCCTTGGCCATTAGTCCTTGTTGTATTTGACTTTGCTTGGGGGCATTGGCCAACAGATCTGTGGCACTTTTGATTCCATCTTTGCCGGTCCATATGGCAGGGCTTTTTATTAAATCAGCAAACGATGCTGCATCAAACTTGGCACGTGATCCTGGTTTGACATAGCCAGCAGTTTCTAACTGTGCCACATCCAGTCCAAATCCCCCTAGGCCTTTGCTGTTGCTGATGCTGTCAAATCCCTGTCCCACAAGATTTTTTGCCTGAGCCAACACACCATTGACTTCGGGTATGCTCATTGGACCAATAGGGGCCACTGCACCTAGAGATGCTAGCCCACCTGCAATCTTGGAAAAGTCTGCGGTGTTGATAGGGTTTGTAACTGCTGCACCTGTGATGGTTTTGTTGATTGTTTGAATTGCAGTTGTTGCAACTGATCCCTGTATGCCGGCTGCCCCTACTAGTGCAGCGCCGGCTTGACTGGCACCCAATCCGCCCAGTGCACCAGATGCTGCTGACACTGCTGGTCCCACTGCGGCAGTTAATCCAGCCGCAGTTGATGCCAGAGAGCCAGACAATGCACCACCTGCGGCTCCCAAGGCGGTGCTGACTGAACCAATGGATGCAACACTTCCTGCACTGCCAAGAGCACCAACAATGCTGCTTTGTGCCTGCTGCAAGGCACCTTGTGCGCCAGCTAGTCCATCTGCTGCCTGAGTAGCTGCCGAAAGAGACTGTCCAGATTCAAACCCTACCAAGGCACCAGTGGCGTCTTGTTTCTTGAAGATCGCTTCTGCTTGTTCTCTTGTGAGGCTTTCGGGCCCAGTCAAAGTAAATGGTTTTCCGTCGCTGCTGGTAAATGTAAATGAAGCCATTTTAATTTGCCTTTATTTCTACGCCAGCCGGAACTGGAACTGCGCCTGGTGGCGGTGACGGTTTGCCTTCTTCAAACTTGACTTCAACGTCCACGCCTTTGTTGTGGTACGGATAAGGTTCGTGTGTGGCAGCCCGGCTCACAATACTTTCAAGTGCTTCGGGGTTGACTATCCAGCCTTTGCTGGTATCCCATTCTGTGTCATCCAACAAGGTTGTGGTCAACGGTTGCGGATTGGTTACCACATCAGCGGCCGGACCATTGAGGTCAATACCACCAGCTTCTAATATCAATGCAGATCCGGCGCCCCAGGATCCTGATGCGCTGTTCAGGGTCAATGTGCCATCGGCTTTGACACCGATTGTGTTTTTACTGTATAGAGTGATGTCATCTTGTGCCTGCACGCTCATGAACGTGTCAGTTTCCAACTGCATGTCTTCTTTGCTTTTTATTTTTAAATAACGTCCAGCAAACATGTTGATATCTCTATCGGCGTGTAAATTAATGTCGCCTTTGGTGCGCACGTTTACTGAGTTGGTGGCATACACATCCACTGTGCCTTCTACGCCAAACTCCAGCCAGGTCTGTCCATTGGCATGAATGATGTAGAAAAAGTTTCCCGAATCACTCATGGTAATTTGATGTCCTAGACTGGTGCGCAATCTCAGCATTGCGTTTTGTCCTTCAAGGTCACCGTCATCCATCACAAGACTGTGTCCGCCCACACGACCAATGATTTGAGCCTGTCCGGGAGTTATTTCGCCAGCATTCAACTTTTTGCGAATGTCATTGGGTTTCATACCTCCCTGATAGATGGGTGCGCCAGGTGTGCTGATTCCAAATACTGCACTGGGAGTTTCGCGCTGACTTGAGCTTTGTATGGTGCCGCGCTCGATGTCGTCAATGAGTCCTTGTTGTAATAGTGACTGTGCCAGATAACCCTGCACAGGTTTGGTTTGGTCAAAAAATCTTGGGTCGTTGAAAATTTCTATGTTGTTGACATTGATTTCGGCCACGGGCAAACGTGCAGCATTGGCGAAATATGTTTCTTGATTTTGATTTTGTACTTCGTAGTTGGGAGTGCTGGAAATGGCAGGTACCATGCTGCCTAGCCCTTGATCGGGCACCACACCAATATAAAATCCATTGTTTCTGTCACCGTTGACAAACACGCACATCACTGTCACTCCCACGTCAGGAGGAGTAAACCACATGCCATATGCATTGGGATTGCCGTCTGTCCAGGTGCCAACTCCTGTACTGCTGGGATTTGACGGAGTTGATCCGTAAAAAGGAGGCATGTAGCTTACTGTGGTCCATTTGGAATCATCTTGCATGGCCTTTTCACCACCATCAACAAATGCTTCGATGAACACACGCAAACGCCCTGCTCGAGTGGGATCAACTGTGCTCATGACCACACCCGTGAATGGACCAAACTCTGATGGTACTCCACCACGGTCTAGTTTGTAGTTACTCGGACGTCCCCGACTGCGTTGTACGTTATCTACCATGTGTTATCCCCCGTCACCGGCAATTTTTTGTGGCTGAGATCCACGGCCTCTGGCACCTGCGGCTGCGGCTGCTGCATTGTTTCTTGCTATTATTGAATTTAATTTTGGTGGACCAGATTCCGTCGATGTGGTATCCAACACATTGCCATCGCCATCAGTAGCAGGCTTTGGCGGCGGTGCGTTTTGTATAGCACCTGCAGTGATACCTTGTCTTGTGATCGAAGGATTACCAAAAGCAGCACTCCCTACATTGGGATCAAATTGTGCAGCCTTGTATGCGCCCTGCGCACCAAGTATGGCAGCTTTGCCACCATCTGAACTTTGTGTACTGCGTGGATCTGTAAAACTGGTAGCTTGTTTTCTTCCTGACAGATCGACTCCAGTTCTGGCCGCAGTATCTTTTGTCTTGTTCTTGGCAGCATCAGCTGCCGAAGAATCTTGAGCAGATTTGTTGGCATAAATCGGAAGTCGGAAAATACTGCCTTCCAAAGTTTGCTCAAATATTCCACCTTTGAATTCGCTGATGACTTTTGTGACTTGATACACTCTGCTTTGTAGCGGTTCTCGTTTGCCGCCATCAACTTGACTGGTTCTGCTGTATGGATCTGCCAGTCCTGTGGCCAGATCATAATCTTCAGGTCGTTGCCACAACATTTCAAACAAAATGTCTTGACTGTCAAACGACACTGTGCCGTCTGAGTTGAACCCAGTTTTTATTGCATTTACCAATGTGGTTCCTTCGGTTATGGGTTTGAAAAAACTGCCTTGCTGTATCCAAGCCGGATCTCCTATTATTCTGACCTTGGCATTGGCCAGGTCACTGGCATTGTATATGAGTTCAGCAGCGTTGGCATTGGGCTCATTGGTTTTACCGTCGGCGCCAAAACTACTTTCGTTGCTGCGAGGACTGTAGTTGTATCTCACAAGATCTTGATAGGTGTTGGTGGCAGCAGCATTGGATCGATCTATGATGCTGGTGCCTTGGCCTGATCCACTTAGTGTGGCAGTAAATGTAGTGTTCAGTGTTTCTTGATAATCTTTGACTGCTACATTTTGTCCGGTGAACCAAAATGGATAACGTTTGTGTACTCCTGTGAAACGATTTTGCCGGAAATATTTGCTGTCTACATTTTTTACCAAATAAGGAGTCACTATGTATTTGATTTTGTAGGCATAGTCGTTTCTCTTGGGGTCAATACCGCCGGGCTTTCTTTCTGCATGCATGCTTATACTAAACCAGATCAAGGGTTTCTTTCCTCCCTGCGCAGGCTCTTCGCTGCCATCGGGATTTTCTATCACTAATTTTTGTTTGTTGATATAATCTGAATTTCTTATGACCAATTCTATGGCTTGTAAAATCTGTTGTCCAGCAGTGATGCTGAATGTACGACTATCGGTGTCGGCTTGGATTGTTTTTTGGTCAAGGTTTTTTGAATCCTTGGTCGCTGGTTCACCAGCTGGTGTTTTGGTCATGTCTTTTTTGACGTTGGGCAATTGTATTTTTGCACCGCTGATGTCTGCAGCACTGGCCAGGCCCGGAATGCCCACAAACTCAATGGAATATTCATCTGCAATAGTATATTTTCCTTGTTGTACCAGTTCTTTTTGGAAGTCGTTCATGGCCCCCATCAACCCTTGAGTGATTTGCTTTTTAGAGTTAGCGGCGTTGGCATTAGCAGGAGCAGGAGCAGGAGCAGTTCCTGCGTCAATGGCGTTGTCTACTGCTCTCACAGATGCTTGCGTTGCAGCCGGGGTTGTGGTAGATTTACCTGGCGTGTCAGGTGCAGGAGTAACATACTTGACTGTGCCGCCTAGCATTCCGCCAACGGTGCTGTCGGCCAGTTGCACATCATAAGGAATAGTGCCGCGAGCTGTGGATCCGCCGATGTCTTGACCAACTGCACTGCATTCAAAATCATAATTGACTGTTTTTGTTCCTATGGTCCAATTGACCTGTTTGAGTTTGAATGGTATAAATTTTTCTACCACAGCAGTTGGATCACTGGTTCCGGTTGGAGATTCTAATCCGCCTTTGACAGGATACACAATATTACCGTCTGCGTCATAGCCATAAAATCTCAGCACCATGAGATATGTTGCTGCGGTGTAATTTATTTTGTTGCTGGCATCGCGTGGTTCGTTGTTGGCCACAGCCGCATACATTCGATCCAGCAGAGTAATTCCTTGTGGTTCAACCACAGTGAATTTGATATTTGACACTTGATGAGCAGCACCGGTGCCTTTGCCCAGGCATTGGTGTTCCAGTGTTACTGAATCAATATAAAAATCATTGGTAAAAAACGGACTGCGATTTACAGATTTGTAATCAAGTTCTGTTGTGCTGGCAGTTCCGTCATTTTCAAAAACTGTTTGTGTGGCTTGTCTGATCACACCATCACTGACTCCAGCACCACCGCTTTGGAACAACAAAGTGTAACCGTCAATTGCTTTGACCTTGGACGTCATCAATCGAGCATACTGATCAAGGTTCATTATGTACACCGAGGCAGACCAAGTGTAACTGCTGTATTGATCCAGTACATTGGGCTGCGGAGTGACATTTATCGAACTGTCATAGGCAGCATTTACATCACTTTGTGTGGTTGATCTAGATTTTTGTGCTGTGTCATCGTTGGTGGGAGTTCCTGGATTGGTGACCAAATCAACTCCGCCGGGTATGCCACCAGGATTGTACAACTCTCCAGTTTCAGGATTTTTCCTTAAATTTGACAATGTGCCATCTTCACCGCGTATATTAAGTCCAGTTGCATAACCACCAGCATTGTATCCTGTGCCTGTGGCCTGTGTTTGTTCTGTGGTTCTCACAGGTGCATCTGTGCCAGTGGTAGCACCAGCAGAATTTTCTGACGTGGCCGGCAGTGTAGCATTGGTAGGTGCTGTGGTATCAGGGGGTGTGACAATTTGACCATTTGTTACAACCACTGCTTGTGGAACTTTTGTGGGTCCTTGCGGGCCAGCCTCACTGGCAGCCTGGCTGGCTGTGGCAGGAGGTTGTGATTGTTCTATTGTGGCATTATTAGGTAAATTTTGTCTTATCCAATTTTGACCGCCTTGTGCATTGTATTGTGCTAACACTTCTGCATCTACTGGCTGACCCAATGTTAATGCCAACTGAACTGCTACCATTTGGGCAAATGACAAGGGTTGTCCAAGAATAAAAGGTTTGTTACCTATTAGAAGGGCCATAGGTTAGAACCCCAGGGCTGTTTTCAGCGTGGTAATTTTTGGCAGGTATATCTGTGTGCCCACTGCAAAGTCCAATGGCGGCGCTTGCAGTGTGTTGGGATTGCGTTGATAGAATACCCACCACAGCGTGGCATTGCCATACAAGTCAAACGCCAACAGATCAGGTCTATACTGATAGGTTGTGTTGATGGTAAATTGTATGTCATCATTTTCCTTGGGTATGGGTCTGTTGACCATTACATCAAGAAAAAACTGACTGTAGCCTGTGGCAAAATACGGGCTGGTTGCGTCATACTGAGCCATTACCAGAACCCTCCTCTAAGTAGATCGCCCCGAGCAAATCCTTGGAGACTGAATTGTTTGCTGACTTGACTGCGTGTTTGTACAGGTATCAATGTGATATCAACTTCCATCTTGGTTGGCACATAGCTGACCGGCAGAGTATTTTGAACTGTGCCAGCTGGCGCTGATTGAGAACCGACTCCGTACCCGTTGCCCGGCAAACCACCCTTGGGCAGGCCGCCGGGTATGGCATTCAACAATCGGTTGAGTCCAGCCAACCCACCGGAACCCGGTGCGGCTGCTATGGGATTGGCTCGGTTGGCCAGGTTGAGTCCAAAGTTATTTGGTCCATTGGCTCTTATGTAGTCCACGTCGTTGGGCAGAGTGTAATTAAATGATGATACCACACAGGAGTGATTGGAAAATTGATGCTGTCCAAACCCGTTTAAAAAACAGATAGGCGGTGGTGTTCCACGTTGAGCATCCTGCCCATAAAACATCTTGGTCACCGAGCGAAAGAAATGTATCACTGCCAACAGATAGTTGGCCTCTGTGGTATCCTGTGCTGTGAATGTGCCACGCACAGTGATATCGCCCACACGACTGTTCTTGTAAAAGATTCCACGATAGTTGGAATGCGTCAAGTCATACTGCTCGTAGTTTGCACTGTAGCTTGTGGTAATGGTCGGAGTATAGGGAAATATCACACCTTCTGTGGCAGCCAATGGTGCTAGTATTCCTGGAGGATTTGCAAGATATAGATATTGTGCATTGGGACTGATACTCAATCTCAATCGCCAGTCACCGTTGGCAGGTTGTTTGTAACGTGCTTGGTACGTGGCCTGGTCTTTGGCCAGCTGAGTCATTGCAGCCTGGCGACTGCCTTGTTCTTGATCAGCCAATGGAGTAGTAGATAATTTACCAAATGCTTCAGCATCACTTTGTGCGGCTTGTTGTTGAGCAATGGCCTCATCTTCTGCTGCCAGTAATCCATAAGGATCTGTTGGGCCAACTGACAAGTTTGCATATGCGGCTGCTTCGTCTTGTGCCAGTGCCTCATCTTCTGCTGCCAGTACTCCATAAGGATCTGTTGGCCCCACTGTTTGGAACGCAGCAGCATCACTTTGTGCGGCTTGTTGTTGAGCAATGGCCTCATCTTCTGCTGCCAATACTCCATAAGGATCTGTTGGCCCCACTGTTTGGAACGCAGCAGCATCACTTTGTGCGGCTTGTTGTTGAGCAATGGCCTCATCTTCTGCTGCCAGTACTCCATAAGGATCTGTCGGGCCAACCGACAAGTTTGCATATGCGGCTGCTTCGTCTTGTGCCAGTGCCTCATCTTCTGCTGCGTTGACTTGAGGAGGTGCCAGGCCGTCCCCTGGATTGCCGCCGCCTGCGGCATACACATTGGCATTTTGTTCAATTATATTTTCTTGAATAATTGAGTTTTCTGTGGCGGCCTGAATGTACTCTTGTTGTGCAATATTATTGGCTTGTAATTCTGCTCGTCTAGCATCTGATATGTTGGGGTCAGCAAGTTCAGTATCATTTGCGGCAATAATTTTTTCAGCATTGGCTATGCCAACTTCATTTGCAGCAATACGACCAGCACCAACATCGATTTGTCTCAATGCTTCGTTGTTTGAGCCTGGGTATAGCACAGCAGCATCAGCGGCTGTTTTTTGATCTTGTGCCAACTGTTGTTCGGCAGTGAGTGCCCCAGTGCCAGCAGCATTGGCTGTTGACTGGGCCGGAGTCAGTGTGGTGTTGCTGACTGGAGATGTGGCCACTTTGCCAAATGCTTCAGCATCTCCTCTTGCTGCTGCTTGTTCAGCCAGGGCCGCATCTTCTGCGGCCAGTATGCCAGCGGTATCTTTTGCTGTAAAAGTATTTGCAGGTGCCACCAAGGCAGCTACTCCTGAACCTGTGGTTGCGGCTGTGTTGCTTGCAACTTTGTTACTGAACAGACTACCTATAGTACCACTAAACAAACTTCTGATAGTGCCCAGAGCATTGTCAATACTGGGCAAGTTTGTGGTAAGGTTGCCAAATCCAAAGCCGCTGGTTGCAATCAGTGTGCTGCCTGGCAGTTGTGGTATGCCCAGTCTAGCACGAATGTAAGGGTCAGTAGGATCTGCGCCACCAAGGTCTTGCAGTTGTTTTGGTGAGAGTCCTGCGTAGGGATTGTTTAAATTGCCAGGAGTAGTAGACAACCGATCGTACGCTTCAGCATCTCCTTGTGCTGCCGCTTGTTCAGCCAGTTGTGCATCTTCTGCGGCTAGTACTCCATTGGGATCTGGTATTGCAGATTGGTATTGAACCGTGGTTGTGTTGGTTGTGGTATTGGGTACTGTGTTGGTCGTAGGAGGATTGGGTGGATTTGACACCACTGTGGTTGTTCCGCCGTTGCTGCCTGCGCCTGTTGGGTCTGCCATGATTGTGTTCCTATCACTTATTTACCCAAATTTTTAACGGCGTATTTTAACAAATAGGTTGACACCTGTTGTAAATCTGCTACAATAAGTACATATTAGGAGACCCAGTCACTCATGACTTTACTACCCAAACCGGCGCCCCGCGTCAATTACCTCAACAACAGAGACATTTTAAAAGAAATTCACCTTAGCAAAAACAACTACTGCTGGTTCCGAGATCGAGCAAATGATCATCAATATGATATTATTTTGCCGTCGATAGACAAGATCAATCAACGCACTATTGCAGAAGCAAGACGCAACCGAGCAGATCGGCTCAAGCGTGAAGGTGTCATAGTAGACCCAAAAAAGATACCCAACACAGACATTGTGTTCCGTATCACCTGCTGGGATCACATTCCCATGGCACCTAAAAAAATTACCAAGGCCGAAGCCAAGCGCAAAAAGCTAGAGGATATCCTGGATTTGGATGATGTGACCGAAGACGATCCCCTGGCAGACATTGTTGATGTGCCGGTGCTGGACATGAATCATGTGCGTGTGAACTTTCCTCCGTTTGAGCAGTACCGCATAGACGAAAACAAAGTACCGTATATTGTGGGCCGCAGTCACTGGCAAGGAGACTTGGAAACCGGAGAGTACTCCAAGGATCACGGTGCAATGACCAAGAAGTTGGCCTTGATGTTTATGAAACTGTGCGAAAGGTACGCCACAAGATCAAACTGGCGTGGCTACACCTACAACGAAGAAATGCGGGGTCAAGCCTTGCTACAACTGTCTCAAATTGGATTGCAGTTCGACGAATCAAAATCGCAGAACCCATTTGCGTATTACACAGCCGCTATTACCAATAGCTTTACTCGTATCCTGAACATTGAAAAGAAAAATCAAAACATTCGTGATGACATCTTGGAGATGAACGGACTCAATCCTTCATGGACTAGACAGAACTCTGGCAAAGCTGGCATGGCTGCCATGAGCGGACCGGTTGTGTCTAGCTTGGACGAATGAAGGATACTGTTGTAATCGCTTTCAGTGGAGGAACCTACGGGACCTATCTTGAATGGTGCTTAACAACATTGTGTAGTAATACAAATCCAGAAGCACCGTTTACAGAAATTGGAAACAGTCATAAATTTACAGGAAATCATCTACGTCACATAGATGGTTGGCGAAGGTATGTTAACGGTCCTGCAAAATTTAATTTTGTTCGCCTCCATCCAAAACAAAAAAACACAGATAATATTGCAGCACACATTGACGAGATTTCAAAAGATACATCTAAAATTATCTATTTGAGGCCTGATGAAAAAACTAGTTTGCTTGTAGTTAATAATTTTTTTTACAAGATCTGGGATAGTTGGATAACTCATTCTTTTGATGCTGCCATTGATCCAAATAAAATTTATAAAAATTGGCCTGTGTCTATAGATGTACCCATAACTGAGGTTCCTCGTTGGATCATGAGAGAATTTTTGAGCTTTTACTTAATGCCTGCTTGGCTTGATCAAGTTGAATTTCATAGTAGTGCTAGTCCGGCTGCACTTACAATCAGTGTTTCGGAATTACTTTTTAATTTTGTTAAAACATTGTCTGCTATAGAAAGTTCGTTTGGCCTAAAGTATCAGCAGCCGATTTCTAATATTTTACCGTTGCACGAGAAGAATTTGCAACTTCAAACATACCTGTTGCACGACCAAATCTGCAATTCAATAATCAACTCAATCATATCCGGAACCGATTTATCTTGGTCCAAACTTTCATTGCCTAGTGAAGCATGGGTTCAGTGGGAATTGAGAAACCACGGGTTTGAAATACAGTGTGATGGTCTTGACATGTTCCCCACAAATAGTGTACACTTGAAGGAACTACTATACTCTGTATGAATCTATTTAAAAAAGCCGCAATCTTCACTGACATTCACTTTGGCCTAAAATCAAACAGCACTCAACACAACGAGGACTGCCTAAATTTTGTAAAATGGGCCGTGGCCAAGGCCAAAGAGGAAGGCTGCGAAACCTGTTTGTTCCTGGGCGATTGGCACAACAACCGTGCCAGTCTGAATATTGTTACCCTAAACTACAGCCTACGAGCACTGGAGCATATGAATGACAACTTTGAACATGTGTATTTTATTCCTGGCAATCATGATTTGTATTATCGAGACAAGCGTGATGTACAGAGCGTTGAGTGGGCGCGGCATCTCCCGAATGTTGAGATATGCAATAACTGGTTTAACGATGGTGACGTTGTTATCGCTCCTTGGCTTTGTGGCGATGATCACAAGCGTATTCCTAAACTAAAGGGCAAGTACATGTTTGGTCACTTTGAGCTGCCCGGATACATGATGAACGCCATGGTAGAGATGCCGGACCACGGTGAAATACGCAGAGAAGACTTTAATAATTTTGAACATGTGTTTACTGGACACTTTCACAAACGTCAGACCAAGAAAAACATCACCTACATTGGCAATTGCTTTCCGCACAACTATGCTGATGCTGGAGACGATGAACGTGGACTGACCATCATCAAGTGGGGACAGGAACCTGTGTATCATGCCTGGCCCGATCAACCTCGTTATCGTGTGCTGGGCCTGGCCAATGTCATTGACAATGCTCCGGCCTTGCTGGCACCCGGCATGCATGTGCGTGTGCAATTGGACATTGAGATATCGTATGAAGAAGCCAACTTCATCAAAGAAACCTATATCAAAGACTATGGCCTGAGAGAGATGGCCTTGATTCCCAACAAGAACTCATCGGTGGATACAGACATGGCCCCTGGAGAAGTCAAGTTTGAATCAGTAGATCAGATTGTCACTGATCAGATTACCAACATTGAATCAGAATTCTACGATAACAAACTGCTATTGAAGATATATCAGACTTTATGATTTATTGTGTGTGGTATCCCAGTGGAGGGTTTGGCCATTTTGTCAATGCTGTGCTAACATTGCACGGCAAAAATTTTGTGCGCCCATTGAAATCGTTAGAATTTTCTAAAAATGGGAATAGCCATAGTTTAGATTTAATTGTACCAAAATACCTGCACGAGTGTTGGCCCGGAGGTCTCGAATTCCTTGACAACAAAAACTATTGTGTTTTAATTGATAACGGGATCAACAACGAAGGTGATAAGTTTAAAGCCGACTTTCCCGATTCAACTATTGTTAAAATTTGCTACAGTGACTATAGTTGGCCAGTTGTTGCCCGAGCCATGATTGAAAAAGCCATGGACAGCAGTGTCGAAGAGCAATTGTCTGTGGATGCATGGAAAACTGATGAGCCTTGGGCACGCCGAGAAAAATATTTTTTGTTTTTGCGTGATCATCCTCTTAGACATTCCTGGAAAGACACAGGCGACAATTGTTTAGACGTGGGCGAAATATACGAGAATTACGACGAATGTCATACCATAATAAACTCTATTGTAAAAATAGAGCATTTTGACGAATTATGGCTAAGATGGCGCAAGGCAAATGCTAGATATATTGATCCAGTAAAAACTGCAATGACTGTTTTGAGCAGCACGATAACTGGTCAATCCGAAGATCTGTCAGGCATTACAGATATTTGGTCTCAAGCAGTGATCTACTATTACATATGGCTAAGATACAATTTTGAAGTACCGCACAATGATTATTCTAATTGGTTTACAAATACAGATAACATTGTTAAAATGTTAACTGATCACGGAGTTACTGCTTGATTCACATTAAAAATTTAACCGTTAAAAACTTTATGAGTGTGGGCGCGGCCACCCAAGGTATTGACTTTGACCGTAACGACCTTACATTGGTGTTGGGCGAAAACCTAGACCTAGGAGGCGATGGGTCCAGGAACGGCACAGGCAAGACCACAATCATCAATGCACTGAGTTATGCGTTGTACGGGCAAGCATTATCAAATATCCGCAAAGACAATCTAGTAAACAAGACCAATGGCAAGAACATGTTGGTCGGTTTGGACTTTTCTGTAAACGGACAAGAATACCGTATTGAACGTGGTCGCAAGCCCAATGTACTGCGTTTTTACGTCAACAACGAACACAAAACCTCCGAGGACGAAGCACAAGGTGATTCACGAGAAACACAAGATGCCATAGAGCGTGTGATGAACATGAGTCACGACATGTTCAAACATGTGCTGGCACTAAACACCTATACCGAACCGTTCCTAAGTTTGAAGGCCAACGATCAACGCACCATCATTGAACAGTTGTTGGGCATTACCTTGTTGAGCGAACGTGCAGATGCCATCAAAGAACTCAATCGGCAAACCAAAGATGCTATTCAACAAGAAGAGTTTCGCATACGTGCTGTGCAAGAGGCCAACAAACGTATCGAAGAACAGATTGAAAGCCTGCGCAAACGACAGCGTCTTTGGATTGCGCGACGCGATGAGGATGTGGGCAAGCTAGACCGGGCCATTGCAGATCTAGAACACATAGACATCGACGTCGAAGTACAAGCACATAGAGATCTAGAAGAATTTCATGTGAAGAAAAAAGCCATAGATGATGCCACTCGCTACATTCGGCAAATCAACACAGATGATGCTCGACTTGAAAAACTGTTAGACAAACTCAAAACAGAAATTGCAGCCTTGGATGCTCATCGGTGTCACTCATGTGGTCAAGATCTGCATGATGACAAGCAAGAAGAGTTGAAACAGGCCAAGCAGGCCTTGGTACAGGAAACAGCACTGCAACTCCTGGCCAATCATACTCAACGCACAGAACATGAGGAAACCATTGCTCAGATCGGTGTGCTGGGCTCTGCGCCCACTGTGTTTTATGATTCACTAGAACAGGCCTTGAATCATCGCAATACTGTGGAAACCTTACGCAAAGATCTGGCCACTAGACAATCAGATGTGGATCCTTACGAAGAACAGATCACAGACATGCAAGGGCAAGCGTTACAGGTGGTATCATATGACACTCTAAATGAACTCACTCGAGTGCAAGACCATCAAGACTTCTTGCTCAAACTGTTGACATCAAAAGATTCATTTGTTCGCAAGAAGATCATTGATCAGAACTTGAGCTATCTGAACGCAAGACTCACACACTATCTGGATCGTATTGGTTTGCCACATACTGTGAAATTTCAAAATGATTTGACTGTGAGTATCGAAGAACTGGGTCGTGAACTGGACTTTGATAATTTGAGTCGCGGCGAACGTAATCGATTGATCCTGTCCATGAGCTGGGCATTCCGCGATGTATGGGAAAGTTTATACTCACCTATCAACTTGTTGTTCATTGATGAATTGATCGACAACGGGTTAGACACACAAGGTGTAGAAAATGCCCTGGCTTTGCTCAAAAAAATGAGCCGAGAACGGCATAAATCAATTTGGCTTGTTTCTCATCGTGATGAACTTGCCGGGCGGGTAGAGAACATACTAAAAGTTATAAAAGAAAACGGCTTTACCAGCTACAACACAGATGTAGAACTGGTATAAAATTTAATAAATTTATTGATAGAGGATAACTATACAGCAAGGATAAATCGCATACAACATATGACATGGCTATATCAAGATACCCCAATTGAGACATTGCCCGAAGAGTGTGTTGGATTTGTTTACTTGATTACAAATAATCTCACCGAACGCAAGTACATAGGCAAAAAACTAGCAAAATTTTCAAAAACAACCACAAAAACAGTTAAACTTAAAAACGGCACCAAGAAGAGGAAGAAGATACGATCCAAGATTGACAGTGATTGGCAAGAATATTACGGATCAAGCGCAGAGTTAACCAAGGATATCGAGTCATTGGGCAAAGAAAATTTCAAAAGAGAAATACTTTTTTACTGTAAAAGCAAATCAGAATGCTCTTATATAGAGGCTCGTGAGCAGTTTTTGCGCAAAGTTTTAGAATCAAATGACTATTATAACGGGCATATTCAGGTACGTGTACATGGTAGTCATATTATGAAATTAACAGGATGTTGAATGGTTGATATCGAATTGAAAAAATTTTACGATTCTGTCAAAGATCCTGGCTGGCCAAACATAACAAATTACATTGATTTTTATAAATTACCTGCTGATATTAAAAATGAATGTGATGCATTACATAATTTTCAACAAAGAAAAAAACAAATAGAGGATTGTGATTACTGGCAGGAAATTACCCTGGATGGATATCAATACAAAGACTTGATGTATATTCCTATCCCAAAGTGCGCATCAACATATTATATCAACTTATTTAATACTATGGGGTGGAAAAAGAAAAAAATATCAGACGTTGACATCAATTCTGTGGTCATGTTTGGATTTGTAATGCACCCGTTTACCAGATGGGTCAAGGGAATTACAGAATGGATAGCATCTTCATACTATGAATCAGTACCCGAGTATCATGGAGATGAATCTCTTATCAATACTGCTGATATTCGTGCTTATCACAGGGCAAACAAAAACAATAATCGACCTGTTGATTGGGAACAATTTAGTACTGACATTCAAAAAACCAATCTTAAAAATATACTTGATACTGTAATCATTGGTGATGTCCATAGTATGCCATACTCGGTCATTCTTGGTAATTTAATAAATCGTGTAAACTGTATACCCATGGATATGTTTTCATCTGACGACGATATAAAAATAAGTTTAATGGAATTTTTTAAAAAACACAATCATACCATTGACATACCTCTCAACACCACACGAGCCTGGTATTCTTCTGAAAGTAAACTAAAAATAGCGGCTGCTGTAGAAGAATTTTACAAATCTTCAACCAATAGACATCACCATCTTTATAAAATATACGCAACTGATTTAAAATTTTATCATAATCTAGTAGACACATTTGATCCTTCCTGGCAGCGGCATTAATATTATTTCAATCTAAAAATAGGCAACTAGAAGACTCTGTGGCAGGTGCAATGACCTGCCCCCATTGAAGAACGGTGAGATACCCGGTCTAGACTTGGGCGTCAAAGGCAATTGCTAACTTAAGGCAACAAATGGTTTGGGCTCTGTGAAGAAGATACACCCCATGCTTATAGGACTTGGATCTATATCGGGTTACTAGGGTTCCGTTGATATGTGAAGCTAGAGTAGGGGGTACCGGTCAACCGCCTCCGCGTTGGAAACAACAATCTCTTTAGGATAGATGACTGGGCTACTCAGATGATGCTCTCTCGTGTTCACCGTGCATACGGTGAATTATGACCAGTTAATCTAGATGATACTAGATTCAGATAAATTAAAAAAACAATCAGTTGTTGAGCGATAGCGAAAACAACAGACTTGCGCAGCAAGTCTTTAATCGTCCAAGTTGGTATCTGGCCAATCTCTAAATAGTGCATGTTGAATATTTCCTGAGACAAATTGATTGAAACTTTTGTGTTTGTCTTCGAGTTCGCCTTTGAGTGGTGCTACTCGACGGAATGCCGAATCCATCTGCCCCATGTCGCGAAATTCCATCAAGATCATCCATTCGGGCATGTCTGCGATTGAACGGAATCCCATTTTGCATCTGGTGATTCTGTATGACTCCATCTTGTCCTCTGAGATAAGATGATCAAAGAAACTTTTCATTCCGTTGACCCAGTCAAGGTCTGATATGTCGCCTTGTTTGTCTGCCCAAATTGTATATAAATCCATAGTTACTCCAGTGGTCCCAGTATTTCAAATCCGTCTATTTTGGATTTGTACAAGTGTGCTTGCTCAAGGTATAGGTAATCAAACCCACGTTCCCGGTAGATAGCACACTCTGTTTGTAGTGTTTCAATTCCCAAGCGTAATTTGGGGTTATGATAGTTCCATGCAAATTGATCGCATAGTGCATTCTTCTCGTCATAGCGTTTGATTAAACTGAACGCTACCAACTTGTCTCCGTCGTAGTACCCTAGTACATCTGTCATGGGATCAGTATAACGACTATCAAATATAGGCATTACACTTGCAAAGTGTTTGTACTTGCAGTAGTCTCTGTAGATACTATTCAACTTGACGATGTCTGGCCTGCGGAAACACTCCCACTTGACGCTTTGTTCGTAGTTTGTTTTGCTTAGATCAATTCGTGCAAACTGATAGGTCATGAGCGTGGATCCTGTCTATTGTGAAACAATCCAGTTAGATACTGTTCAGGCCAGCCGTGATAAAATCCTTTGGAGCCAAGCTGCTGGGCAGCTTTGTCAAGTTTGCTCAGACTCTGAACCAGGGCCAGGGCATAGGTTCCTTGATTCATGACCACACCGTTGACATCTTCAATGTCTGCAGGATGATCTTCCAGAGCCAGCATGTCCTTGGGCAGTAAAAATTCGGTGTTGGCCAATTCTATACCAGCGTGAAATGCGGTATAATCCCATTCAGCAGGATCATAAGCGTAGATGATGACTTCGGCCGGACCCATGCCCCACTGACTTTGATTTTTCAAATCAACACACGGGTCTGTGCCCAGCAGTATGTGTACAGTGCCTTGCAGTCTTGCTTGTCTGGCATACGGGCAAGGAGGCCAGCCTCCCAGGGCCACGTGCGGTACTTCCACAAAGCGTTGGCACCAATCTAGTATGTGTTTTTTGACTGTTTCTATATTCATTAGAAGAACGGTAGTTTACTGGTTTTTGTTGTTTCAAGATTTTCTTTGATCATGTCGGCTATCAACCGGCGGTCGTCAGAACTCATGTTCATGACATCGTGATAACTGACACCGCCTCTGGTGTACCAGCTGAGCTTTAAATTTTGCGATTTAATTGAGTTTGCCTCCTGCTCCATCTGATTCACCATGGCCTCAATTTCTTCGTTGGAAGATATCAGGAGGCGCTGTCGAAAAAACTTGCTTGATCCAAATTCAATGTTTGTGTGTACTTGTGTGAGCATTCTGAACATTCAATTTGTAGTGGTGGTAACTCACTGGCCTGTCGAAGTTCGATGATTTTGTCACGAATCGTGGTGAACATTTTTCTATCACAGTTGGTCAAGAATTCGTGGATGTATTCTGGTTCGGTCACAAGACTGCTGGGCGTGCGTATGCTGCTGATACTCCACTTGAGTGCATCTATAGTGAGTTCTGTGATTTTCTTCAAGGCCAGGTTAAGCTCGGCCATCTTTTGATCGTCGGACAAACTTGATCCTTGAATTGACTGTATCATCTTTTGCTGTTCAAAATTGGATTGATTCACAGCATTTTGATTTCGATAGTCAATGGGATGGAATGTGATTTCCAAATCACCGTACTTGTTTACTTGATCAAAGTCAGGAAATTTCAAATTGGCCAGTGTGGGTCTCAAATCTGACACATAATCTGCTTCGGTCTTGCATGCCGGGCATGCGGAAGTGATATCCATGTTGTGCCCGTAACTGGCTATTCTGATTGCAATCAAAATAGAGTTCAAGTCAGTGGCAGGAATGGCCCAGGCATCCTGGATACTAGGCACGCAACTTTGGATCACATTGACCACTGCTTGTCCGTTGAACAGGGCATCTGGGGTTCGATAAGTGATTTCGTCAATGGCAGTCATTGGAAAAACTGGCAATTCCTGGTTGGCAGGCATGTCAATTGAGCCAGCGGGCCAAAATTTACCGTCGGACGGCAAACGCAGATAGATCGACGGCTGTCTAAAAAATTGTTTCAGTGGGTTCACAGATTGGGGCATATTTCACCTATAAATATACCTATACTTATAGGGCTCCTACCATGTCAGATTTAAATGTTGAACAACAACGCTATGCCGAATTGCTTAAACAGGCCAATGAAGAAATTCAACGCAACGGTGAATTGAGTCTTTCCACACAGTCCAGGCTGCGTGATCAGCAGACAGCATCAGCAACAGGTCTGCAGAATTTTTCCCAGGCCACATCAGTGGCCATGGGTGCCCTGGGGTCATTGACTACAGCAGGCGTTCAAGCTGGCAAGGCCATGCTGGATGGCAAAAAAGGTGCCACAGCATTTAACGACAGCATAGACAGCATGACCACTGCTGTGACCGTCCTGGGTGCAGCCTTGACCATGCTGGTTCCAGTAATCGGACCATTGGTAGCTGCTGTTGTACTGGCAACCAAAGCAGTGGTAGACTATGGCAAAGAGTCTGCCAAGATGGGGCAAAACCTGCACAAGAGCTATCAAGATCTGGCTCGCAGTGGCGGCGCAGCCGCTGACGGCATGACCGGAATCAAGAACGATGCTCTCAAATTGGGACTGAGCATGAGCGACCTGGACCAGATGGTGAGTCTGGTGGCTAACAACTCAAAAGATCTGGCGCTGTTTGCAGGATCAGTCAGCGATGGTCGCAAACGTTTGGTAGGCATGGTAGATGCCATGGGACCGGCCAAAGATGGACTCATGAACATGGGTCTGAACATGAAGGATATCAACGAAGGCACAGCCGGATATCTGAGATTGCAAACTCGCCTGGGCAGATCACAAACCATGACCAACGAGCAACTGGCAGCTGGTGCAACCAAGTACCTCAAAGAACAAGATGCACTGACACAGCTCACAGGTCAAACTCGCAAGGAAATGGAAGATCAGCGTGAACGTGCGTTGCAAGGCGAACAGTTTGCTGCCAAGATTAGAGAACTGAGATTGAAAGGCGACGACAAAGCCGCTGACAATTTGCTGAAACTAAACAGCATCTACGAAGCTGCTGGTCCCAAGATGGCCGCTGGATTCCAAGCATCTGTCACAGGCAACTTGGCCAACAAGGATGCACAAGAGCTCAACCTAGCTTCCAATGGCGAAGTGATACGCAGCACACAGCAGGTGATAGCTGGCCAAATTGATTTTACTGAAGCGGCTCAACGTGCTGGCAAGGCCATTGGACACACAGCTGACACTGTGGGTACTCAATTGGGACAACTGGGAGCTTACAATCAAAATTTTGGTGACCTGGCACAGCAACTAAAGTTTGCACAACTCACAGGAAAAGATTTTGGTGCAACGCTGGACAAAATCAACAAAGATCAAGCCAATCGAGAAAAAGGTGCTGATGGACTGGTAAAACAACAAACTGACTTGTTCAAGGCACAACAAGCGGCCACAGTGGCCACAACAGAATTTGTGTTTAAAGGAATTGGGCCAGCAACCGATGCTATGATCCTCTTGGCAGAAAAGACCGAGGCTGGTGCCAAAGCACTGGATGAACTTTTTGGAAGAGGTGACAAAAACACAAGAACCCAAACACAAAATGCAGATGCATATCGTCAGTCTGGCATGGCCAATCCTGACCTGGTCAACAACCAAGGCATGGACTTTGGACAACTGAGCGGTGCGGATGGTGGTGTATTCAAAGGTCCGTCAACTGGATATCCTGTGCTGATGCACGGCACAGAAGCCATCATTCCCATGGACAAGTTGACCGGAGCCAAAAAAGAGTCTGGACTCAAAAATATAGATAGCACGGTCAAAGATCCAGGCCTGCCTATAGACACTGTACCCAATGACAAGATCAATGCCATATCAACTGCATCAAACGACATTGTTAAACAATTGCACAATTTAGAAAAAGTCACTGGCAACGATCTCACCAATAATTTCCAAAATCTTGTCAAGTCCACTGACAGCAAAGACATTGCCAAATCAATTACTGAAATTTCTGATAACTTAAAAAATATTTCCAAGACAACCAAAGACAGGAATGCATTCAAACAGTTTGATGACATGTTCAAGAATCTAAGTCCTGAGATGCAGGCTGGGTGGCAAAAAATAATCACTGGCAATTTAAAAAACTTATCTGATGTTACTGACATTGACAAAGTAGATGACATCAACAAGCCTTTTGATGACATATTCAACAACCTGCAAGGTCTGGCCCGAACAACTGATACCAGTGACATTGCTAAGTCTTTTGATGACATATTCAACAACCTGCAAGGTATGGCCCGAACAACTGATACCAGTGACATTGCTAAGTCTTTTGAT
>Ga0114963_10000148_pt1 | contig 44104 bp, 48 predicted proteins | sample C_131016_EF_Meta_FD_87019 | JGI IMG/M metagenome (GOLD analysis project Ga0114963, IMG submission 87019) | Freshwater microbial communities from Lake Croche, Canada to study carbon cycling - C_131016_EF_MetaG | ecosystem: Environmental > Aquatic > Freshwater > Lake | place: Lake Croche, Canada... | reverse complement strand
TGAGTTCTTCCAAGTGAGATTAGGTTCAACCGTCACAGTCTCAACAAGTTCTAAAGGAACAGAAAGATCTCCTGATAGAGCACCTAGCTTCTTCAAGAAGCTAAGTTTGACTTTGATACGACCATCTTCAAGTGAAACGTTAGCCACGAATTGAATCCCACCCTCGAATAACTATTGAACTGCCATCCAGCATAACTAAATGCTCTGTTTGTTCAACAACCCGACCGATGACCTTGAAACCCTTAGGAATGTCGTTTCCTTCAGGAAAAGTTGCAAGCAGTGAATGGTCTTCACCACCGAAAAGCACCCAGTCCATCCCGCTAACTTCAAGTCTTAGAGCAGCCTGCTCAATTACTGCTTCAAACCCAAGAAGAGCTGATTTATCCAAATTGATTGAAACTTGGGATGCCTTAGCAATACGACTTGCGTCTTTGACCAAACCATCCGAAATATCAAGCATTGCTGTTGCCCCCGATTTTGCAGCTTCAACGCCGAGGGAAACCGGTGGCATCGGTCTTTTTTGGATGCCAACAAGATCATCAAATGCTGAAGCAGACGAGTCTCCTCTTTGCAAAAGTGCTAATCCAGCAGCAGCTTTCCCTAAGGTTCCAGCAACGGCAATAACATCGCCAACTTTTGCACCACTTCTAAGTACTGGTTCTCTGCCCTCTAGATTACCGTGAGCGGTAACCGAGATAAATACCTTTTCAGACATCGCTAAATCGCCACCAACGACAGATGCCCCAGGAGCTAGCTCTCTAAGCCCTGCATTCAGTCCATCAGCAAAATCTTCAAGCCAAGTAATCGGGGTTGTTGAAGGCAATGCAATTGCAACAACTAATGCTGTTGGTTTAGCTCCCATAGCTGCAACGTCAGAGACGTTGCTGGCAATCGCTTTGAACCCTAGGTCAAAACCAGTTGACCACTCTAGTTTGAAATCATGATCTTCAATCATGGTGTCGGTTGTGACAACGAATCTGCCATCGGGTGAACTAACCACCGCAGCGTCATCACCTGGGCCAACAATTACGTTATCGCCAACAATTAGCCTTCCGATGGTTAGCCTTAGCGACTCACCTTCACCCAGTTCGGCTAACGTTTTTACCTGCATAGGTTTAAAGGTAGCCTGTTTGAGATGAAGTTTTTTAGAGTTTTACTGGTTCTTCTGCCCCTAACCTTGGCTGGCTGTTCCGCTACGGTTAATCTCCCTCAGGCACCTGATGCCAATAACCCTGATTGTGCAAAGGTTATTGTTCGCCTTCCTCAGACAACCGATAACCAAGAACGAAGAACTACAAGCTCTCAATCAACAGCTGCTTGGGGCACACCAGCTGCTATCACCCTGACCTGTGGTCTAGCTCCGGTTAAGGTGAGCACACTGCAATGCATAACCGCAGGTGGTGTTGACTGGATTGTTGATGAATCACAAAAACCTGTTTATAGGTTTATTGCATTTGGCAGAACACCGGCCACGATTGTTACCGTTGACTCGACTAAAGCGTCTGGAGCAACAGTTTTAGATGATTTAGGTCAAGCTGTTCAGTTCACTAAACAAACTGCAAAATGTTTAGGTTAGTTTCGCTCGAAAGCTAACTGAATAAGTTCATTAATCAGATCTGGGTAACTTAAGCCCGATGCCTGCCAGCACTTTGGATACATCGAAATCGGTGTGAAGCCAGGCATCAGATTCAGCTCGTTCACAAAGAAACCATCTCTGGTTAGGAAGAAATCAGCTCTAGCTAAACCAAAGCAACCTAGAGCATTGAAAGCCCTTGCGGCTAATCTTTGAAGTTCTTGTAATTCGGAAGCAGTGAGCTCTGCAGGGCAGATAAGTTCGGCAGCATCAGCATCACGGTATTTTGCATCGAAGTCATAGAACTCACGGGTTTTCACCACAATTTCACCAGCAACTGAAACTCGAGGTTTTGAACCAGCTCTCCCAGATAGAACAGCGCACTCAACTTCACGACCAACTAAACCTTTTTCAACTGTGACCTTGGTATCTTCGTTGAAAGCAACTTCAAGAGCATTTGAGAAATCAGCCATGTCTTTGACTTTAGAAACACCAACAGAAGAACCAGCTCTGGCAGGTTTTACAAACAACGGAAGTGAACCTAGTCCTCTAACCTGATCAAGAATGCCCTCTGGGTTATCCAGCCATTCGGTCTTGTGAATAACAACATGCGGGGTTACCGGTAATCCGGCTGCAATAAACAATGCCTTGGAGAACTCTTTATCCATGCCTGCAGCGCTAGCAAAGACACCATTACCAACATAAGGAAGCCCTAGAAGTTCTAAATAACCCTGAATAGTTCCGTCTTCACCGTTAGGTCCATGAAGCACTGGGAAAACAACATCAACAGTGCCAAGACTGTGAATACCTGTTTCACCTTGGAACTTCAGTTCTCTTGAACCACTACTAGGCCAAATAATCGTCTTACCGTCAAAAACAACCTCAGGTAGATCAGCTTCAGTCAAAGCCCACTTCGCAACATCATCTTCGGCTGGAACATAAACACCGTCACGAGTAATACCAACAGGAATTACTTCATACTTGTCTCTATCAATTGCAGAGAGCACACCTGAAGCAGTTGCACAGGAAATACCGTGCTCACTTGAAGCTCCACCAAACAAGATGACTACGGTTTGCTTAGCCATTACTCGGCCTCCGGTGCATCACTGCTCTTAGTTAGAGTTGGCGCAATATCCTTAGGACTCATTCGACCTTCAATAACCTGGTGCACCTGCTCAACGATAGGCATGGAGACACCTTTAGCAGCAGCTAGTTTCAAGATCGGGGCAACCGACGTTAGACCTTCTGCTGTTTGAGATAGACGCTTCAGAACTTCACGCTTTGAATAACCCTTGCCCAACATTTCACCAGCTTTGTGGTTACGTGAAAGCGGAGATTCAGAAGTTGCAATCAGGTCACCTAGACCAGCCAAACCAACCATGGTCTTCTTCTTAGCACCGTGGGCAACAGCAAACCTTGAAATCTCAGCAAGACCTCTGGTCATAATTGAAGCTTTAGTGTTTTGACCATAGCCAACACCGTTGACGATACCGATAGCAACCGCAATAAGGTTTTTGAGAATTCCACCGAACTCAGTTCCAATCACATCCTTGTTGGTGAAGGTGGTGAAATAAGAATTAGTAGCAGCTGCTGCAACCAGTGCTGCATTCTCTTGAGAGGTGCAGGCAGCAACACAGGCAGCTGGTTGCTCGCTAGCAATTTCCAATGACAGGTTAGGACCAGAAACAACACAGATAAGGTCCTCATTGATCTTGAGAACATCAGCGATAACCTCACTCATGCGTAAACCAGAACCCTGCTCAACACCTTTCATCAAAGAAACGATGATGGCTCCTTCAGGAATCAAGGAACCCCACTCATCCAAGTTGTTTCTGAGACTCTGTGACGGAACAGCGATATAAACCTGTTCCGCACCATTTAGCACCTCAGCAATGTCGCTTGATGCAACCAGTGATTCAGGTAGGTTGATACCTGGCATATAGTCGCCGTTACGGTGAGTTGTGTTAATTTCTTCTGTCAGGTCAGCTCTTCTTGACCACAACAGAACCTCATTACCAGCATCAGCTAGCACCTTGGCGAAAGTTGTTCCCCAAGATCCAGCACCAATTACCGCTACCTTAGCCATGTCTAGCCTTTCGTAAAAATCTTGCCGCGTTTGACTTTAGCGTTAGCCGGAAGGGGTTCTAGTCCTGCTGCTAAACGACGGTCATTCTCTGCTTTGATGATTAGGAACTTCTTGAAATTACCGTGCTCTGGTAATCCATGTTCGCTTGGAACAAATCTTTTCGCTGGGGCTTTTTCACCACGCAGCTCTTCAACAATCTTGGTGATTTCAACCATCACCTTGTCGCTAAGTTCAACTAAATCATCAGTTGACATCTTCTTATCTTTATAAGGATCCATTGAGATTGGTTTGCCAATAACGATTCTCACCTTGTGCCAAGGCTTAGGTCTAATCTTTGAAGAATAAGTGTCCATTACAGCTTCAGTTCCCCACTGCCCAACAGGAATTATTGGAACACCGGTTTCTAAAGACAAGCGAATTGCACCGGTTCTTGCCCTCATCGGCCACTGGTTAGGTTCACGAGTCAGTGTTCCCTCTGGGAAGATACCGATGATGTGGCCAGCATTGAGAACATTGTATGCAGATTGCATAGGGTCAGTGTTGTTTCTGCCACTTCTAAAAACAGGAATCTGACCACAGGCCAATAGCACCGGTCCCACGATAGGAGTTCTGAATAATCCTTCTTTAGCTAGAAAGTGTGGAGCTCTGTGCAATCTGAAATACATCATGTATGCAACAGCTAGTGCATCCAAAGTAGTTACGTGGTTAGCTGCAAGAACATAGCCACCTGATTTAGGTAGGTTTTCGGTTCCAGTCACTTCAACTTTATAAAGCAGTCTCACAAACGGTCTGAGGATGTGAGCAAGAGTGCGGATTTGCCAAGTTATCTCAACACCAGGTCTTAGCGCTGGCATCTTGATTGAAGCTGCAGTTTTCTTAGCCATCTAATTACTCGGTGTAAGTAAACTGCGCACCAAGTGCAGTTAGCTTGTCTAGGAAGTGCTCGTAACCACGAGAGATCAGTTGAACGTTAGTCACATTCGATGTTCCTTCAGCAGCAAGAGCTGCCACCATGTGTGAGAAACCACCGCGAAGGTCAGGAACTCTAATGTCTGCTCCCTTTAGCTTTGAAGGTCCTGAGATAACTGCTGAGTGATAGAAGTTTCTCTGTCCGAAACGGCAAGAGTTCCCACCTAAACATTCACGATAGATCTGAATCTGTGCACCCATCTGGTTTAGTGCATCAGTGAAACCAAATCTGTTTTCATAAACAGTTTCGTGAACGATGCTAAACCCAGTCGCCTGAGTCATCGCAACTACCAAAGGCTGTTGCCAGTCAGTCATGAAACCTGGGTGAACATCCGTTTCAATAACAACCGGTTGCAGTTCACCACCTGGGTGACGGAAACGAATGCCATCGTCAAGGATTTCGAACGCTCCACCGATCTTTCTAAAGACGTTTAGGAAAGTTGTCATCTCTTGCTGTCTTGCTCCACCAACCATGATGTCACCACCGGTAGCAAGCGCAGCAGCAGCCCAGCTAGCTGCTTCGTTTCTATCAAATAGTGCACGGTGTGAATAACCGTTCAGAGTTGAAACACCTTCAATACGAATCACACGATCTGTGTCAACCGAGATGATTGCACCCATCTTCTGCAAGATGGCAATCAGATCCATAATCTCTGGTTCAACAGCAGCACCAGAAAGTTCAGTTAGACCCTGAGCTTTAGTTGCGGTTAGCAGAACCTGCTCGGTTGCACCAACCGAAGGGTATGGAAGTGAAATCTTTGCACCGTGCAAACCTTTAGGTGCAGAGAGTCTGGTTCCGCTTGGAAGCTGTTCAATAACAGCACCAAAGTTTCTCAAAACTTCGAAGTGGTAATCGACTGGGCGATCACCAATGTGACAACCACCAAGATCAGGAATGAAAGCTTCACCTAGTTGATGCAGCAGTGGACCACAGAACAGGATAGGAATACGTGAAGAACCAGCGTGAGCATCGATGTCAACCATGCGAGCAGATTTCACATTGGTTGGATCTAACTTCATGACACCGTCATCACCGAACTCAATCTTCACACCGTGCAACTGCAGAAGCTGTTGAACTACTTCAACGTCAGAGATCTTAGGAACATCCCGCAATTCGCTTGGAGTCTCACCAAGCAGGGCTGCAACCATAGCTTTGGTAACAAGGTTCTTGGCACCGCGAACATCGACTCGTCCAACTAGCGGTTTACCACCCTGAACTGTTATCTGACTCATTTGTTTCCCTTAGCTGGTAACGTCTTGGGCATCCAAGCCGGTCTCTTTGATTCAAACTCTGTTATGTCTGCTTCATTTTTCAGGGTTAGACCGATATCGTCTAAACCTTCCATCAGACGCCATCTGGTGTAATCATCTATCTCAAAACTAACGGTGATATCCCCAAGATGAGCTTTTCTAGCCTCTAAGTCAACGGTGATTTCAACCCCAGGGTTAGCTTCGATAGCAGCCCAAAGTCTTTCAGTGTCTTCTTCGCTGATAACACCGGTTAGAAGCCCCTGCTTACCCGAATTGCCTCTAAAGATATCTGCAAACTTAGGCGAAAGCACAACCCTGAAACCGTAATCTCTAAGCGCCCAAACCGCATGCTCTCTTGAAGATCCTGTTCCAAAATCACTTCCCGCAATCAGAACTTCACCGTTTTGATAAACCGGGTTATTTAGAACAAACTCTGGATCTTGACGCCAAGAAGCAAACAGTGCATCTTCAAAACCAGTTTTTGTAATTCGCTTTAGGTAAACAGCAGGAATGATCTGGTCTGTGTCAACATTGCTTCTCTTCAGTGGAACAGCAACGCCTGTGAAAGTAGTGAACTTATCCATTAGTTACCCTCCAAATCTGAAGGTGAAGATAGGGTTCCACGAATAGCAGTTGCAGCAGCTACCAGAGGTGAAACCAGATGTGTTCTAGCACCCTTACCCTGACGACCTTCAAAGTTACGGTTTGAAGTTGATGCTGCTCGCTCTCCTGGAGCTAACTGGTCTGGATTCATACCCAAACACATTGAACATCCAGCAAAACGCCATTCAGCACCAAACTCTTTGAAGATAACGTCTAAGCCTTCTTGTTCTGCTTGCAATCTAACTCGAGCAGAACCAGGAACCACCATCATGCGAAGGCCTTCGGCTTTCTTTTTACCTTTGATGATTTCTGCTGCAGCGCGAAGATCTTCAATTCTTGAGTTGGTGCAAGAACCTAGGAACACAGTGTCAACCTTGATGTCTTTCATCTTGGTACCAGGAACTAAATCCATATATTCAAGTGCTCTAGCCGCAGCAGCTTGATCATTTGCATCTAGGTAATCTTCAGGTCTAGGAACAACATCATTCAGTGAAACACCTTGACCAGGGTTAGTCCCCCAAGTTACGAAAGGTTCCAACGTGTTTGCGTCTAGGAAAACTTCTTTATCGAAAACTGCCTCTTCATCAGTGACAAGAGATTTCCAATACTCAACTGCATCATCCCAGTCGCTACCCTCAGGAGCATGCGGCTTACCATTTAGGTAATCGAAAGTGATTTGGTCAGGAGCAACCATTCCTGCTCTTGCTCCAGCCTCGATTGACATGTTGCAAATCGTCATGCGAGCTTCCATAGATAAAGCTCTGATAGCTGAACCGCGGTATTCAAGAACATAGCCTTGACCACCACCGGTTCCAATCATGGCGATAACAGCCAGGATGATGTCCTTTGATGTGACACCTGGTCGTAAAGTTCCCTCAACGTTGATGGCCATGGTTTTGAATGGCTTCAAAGGAAGAGTTTGGGTTGCCAGAACATGCTCAACTTCGCTTGTTCCAATACCCATAGCCAAAGCACCGAAAGCTCCATGGGTTGAAGTGTGTGAATCACCACAGACCACTGTGATACCTGGCATGGTTAGACCCAGCTGTGGTCCAACCACGTGAACAATACCCTGATCGATATCTCCCAGTGAGTGAATACGAATACCAAATTCTTTAGCGTTATGTCTTAGAGCCTCGATCTGGGTTCTGCTGGTCAGATCAGCAATCGGCTTATCGATGTCGATGGTTGGGGTGTTGTGATCCTCGGTTGCAATAGTGAGGTCAGGCCTTCTAACCGGACGTCCAGCTAGACGTAGCCCATCAAAAGCCTGAGGGCTGGTCACCTCGTGAACCAAGTGGAGGTCGATGTATAGCAAATCGGGTGCGCCAGCTTCACCCTTGACCACCAAGTGGTCGTTCCAAACCTTTTCGGCTAGGGTTAGGGGTTTCACGGTCATCTTAGACACCTCAAAAAGCGGTTGAACCTCAAGTTTACCAGCGTGGACTAGATTGACAGGGTGTCAACTATCGAGCAAATCCAACGCAGAACTATACGTGTTCTGGCTCTAGGCCAGGTTCTAGGCGGGTTTGGGCTAGGTTCTGTCCTCTCGATTGGATCTCTTTTAGCTCGTGATTTGAGCGGTTCTGAGGCTTGGGCAGGCTCTGCGGCCGCATTTTCAACCCTTGGGGCGGCCATTTGGGCTATTCCACTATCTCGTTTGGCCTATGCCAGAGGCAGAAGGATCTCCCTAGGCACTGGAGCAGCACTTGCTATCACCGGTGCTCTGACCGTTATTGAAGCTGCCCAGCTTCGCGTCTTCCCACTACTACTTCTCGGTATCTTCTTTCTTGGTGCCGGTTCAGCCACATCGCTTCAAGCTAGATTCGCGGCAACCGATATCCCCTCGGCAGGCAAAATGGGAAGATCTATCGGTTTAGTTGTTTGGGCGACTACGGTTGGTGCCGTTACCGGCCCCAACCTTTTTGGTCCTGGTGAACAGTTGGGTCACTTGCTTGGTCTTCCAGATAAAACTGGTCCGTTCCTGTTCACTGTTGTTGCCCAAATCGCATCAACCTTAATTTTCTGGTTTGGACTAAAACCAGATCCACTGAAATACGCTCAACAACTTCAAAAAGATGCTGGTAAGGCAAAGCACAAGATTTCTTTGAAGTCAGCTATCGCGACTTTGAAAGTCAACCCAGTTGCAAGATTTGCTGTTATCTCAGTTGCACTTTCACACATGGTGATGGTCTCTGTGATGAGCATGACTCCGGTTCACATGCAAGACATGGGTTATGACGTCGTGGTGGTTGGTTTCACGATCAGCCTTCACATTGCTGGCATGTATGCAGCATCACCAATCATGGGTTACCTTGCTGACAAGGTAGGTAAGAAGCCGATGATTCTTCTTGGCCAATCCATTTATCTTGTTGCAATTGCTTTTTCAAGCTTTGGACAGAATGACCGCTGGATGGTAACAATTGGACTGGCACTTCTAGGACTTGGTTGGTCTGCATCAACTGTTGCAGGATCCGCCTTATTAGCATCAAGTCTTCCTGCAGAAGAAAAAACTAACGTGCAGGGGTTGAGCGATTCACTTATGAACCTAAGCGGTGCAACCGGTGGAGCTTTAGCTGGAACAATTCTTAGTTTGGTTGCCTTTGGTGGTTTGAATCTTTTTGCTTTAGTTCCGATAACAGCAATTGTTCTTATTGCGTTTATTACTAGAACTAAGAATTAGCGAATCGCTAGAAGTTCATCCCAGGTAGGGCCGGTGCAACCACCTTCGCGCTGAATTGAAAACTCTGCGGCTCGACAGGCAAGTTCCAAAGATTCTTGCAAACCATTACCTGAAGCCAGTGCTGCTAAGAATGCACCTGTGTGAACATCGCCAGCACCATTGGTATCAACAACTGGCACTTTACGACCTGGAGCATCAGCGACAAGAGCTCCATTTTGATGAAGTTCAGCCCCCTCTGCACCTTTGCGTAGCAGCAACCAAACATCTTCACCAACATGTGGTGCAAGTTTCTGATACTCACTTTGATTGCATGAAATCAAAGTTGCATTCTTTCCCAACCAATTCAGAGACTCTTCATTCAGATGTGATGTGGTTGGTCCTGGATCAAAGACAATCTTGCTCTTGATAAGCCCGCTAGCAAATAAGTCAGCGAAGGCTTCCTTTGAGGTTGGATAAACCAGTTCGTACCCATAGATAACCACCCAGCTATCCTCTGAGTATTCATACTGTTTCAACTCTTCAAAAGATCTAAGGCCCTCGGCACCTGACTGAGTGACGAAACTTCTCTGACCGTTAGGCTCCACCAAAGTAATACAAAGACCAGAATCGCCTGAACTATAGGTTTCAATGCCTTGGGCTTCAACACCTTCGATAGCCATAGCAGTTTTGATCGCATCGGCACGAGGACCGGAACCGATTGGTGTGCAGTGAATTGCCTTCAGACCTAGTTTGGTGGCAGCTGATTCAAGGTTTAGAGCCCCACCAACCTGGCTGAAAGTCTTGGTAGCCAGAACATCGCCACCTGGTTCAGGCAGGGTTGGAACATAAGTGACCTGATCGACTAGCCCGCTGGCTAGTGAGATCAACTTTGTTGGGCGAAAATCTGTTAACTGCATCAGTTAAACCCTAACCTGCCGAATAAGCCAAACCGCCTTCAAAAATTACTACTTGAAGGCGGAATATGGTGACCCCAGCGGGATTTGAACCCGCGCTACTGCCGTGAGAGGGCAGCGTCCTAGGCCGCTAAACGATGGGGCCGTAAAGCAACTTCTCTATTATGCCAGAGTAAGCGGCTCTAAACTAGCCCAGATTTAGGCGTAAACCCTAAGTGCCTTAGGTGCCACCTTGCATTCAACCGGTGAATCACCAACGTGTTCACCATCGCTATAGGCAGGCATGCCTGGTGAATCCAAGACAACCTTCTTAGCTCTGATGATTTCAACGGCTGGATGGGTCACATGTTTACCTTCATAGACGCTTGGGAATAACTTAATTAGTTCCAAACGACTGATTGAATTCAGAATAAACAGATCAACTTCACCATCATCAACCGAAGCTTCTGGGGTGATATAAAGTCCACCACCGTAACTGGGTGAATTAGCAACTGTGCAGAGATTGGCTTGAAAAACTCGCTCAACACCATCGATTATGGCTCGATAAGGAATTGGCTTGAATGCTGCTAACTCTCGATACATGGCCAAACGATATTTGACCGGTCCAGTAATCCAGTTCCAAGTGTTTGCTCGGCGATTTACCAGTGCATCAAAACCAGCACTGACTGCTCCAAAGGAAAAGAACTTCCTCGAATTAGATTCTGATTCGATAAGGTCAACTAGCTTTGTTGACTTTAGTCTTGAAACGATGTGCGCAACTCCGGCAACAACATAGTGAATTGGAAGACCCAGAGCTCTTGCTGAATCATTTCCTGTTCCGGCTGCTATCAAACCAACTGGAATTTCAGTTTTAGCAACAGCATTGACACCTAGGTGGAACATGCCATCCCCACCAACAACAATCAAACCTTCAATATCTTTATTGGCAATTGCCTGCTTGGCTTTCTCACTAGCGGCTTTGAAACTCTCCCCCGAAAGATCAACCAACTCAATCCCATGTTTACTAAATTCTGCGAGTGCTAACTTCCCGTCAGCAGCACCGCGACCGCGACCTGAAGTCGGGTTGATAACGATACCTAGTTTCCCCATTTAGTCCTCTTCACTTTCAACTAAGGCACTTCTCAAGATTCAAAACTAAACCTAGCGGCAGAACTACTGAATAGAGTGTTGCAGGTACCAGAATGTTATAACTTCAGGTCAAGCCAAGTGTTGGCTTGTATTCTGAAAGGTATGAAGGTAACCAAATACACCCATGCCTGCCTGGTCTTTGAAGAAGCAGGTAAGAAGCTTGTCCTGGACCCAGGTGCTTATTCAGAACCTATGGAGAACCTGACAGACGTGGTTGCCATCGTAATCACCCATGCTCACGATGATCACTGCTTTGAAGATCAAATCAACCGAATCCTAGAATTGAGCCCTGAAGCCAAAATCTATGGTCCAGACGATGTTTGCAAAAGACTAGAAGATTTCAATGCAACAGCTATCTATCACGGTGATCACTACACCAACGGACCTTTCACAATCGAAGTTTTCGGTGACCTGCACGCAGAAATCCACCACAGCTATCCACTAATTCAAAACCGCGGCGTACTAATCAACGACAAGCTCTATTACCCTGGCGATAGCTTCACAGTTCCAGATCGACCAGTCCAAATGCTTGCAGTTCCAACCAGTGCACCTTGGCTCAAAATTGGCGAAGTCATGGATTTTGTTTCAGCAGTAGATCACAAGCAATCAATGGCAACCCATAATGCTCTTCTCAGTGATTTTGGTCATGCCCTCAATAACGGCAGAGTGAAAACAATAACTGAATCTCAGGGTGGAACCTTCACCTATTTACTTCCAGGTGAAAGCACCGAACTTTAGAACTATTTGCCTCGTTCGGCGATTTCATTCGATTTTGCTTTGATGAGAAGTTTCAGAGTCTTATCGCTAACTCTTTCATCCCATCCAAATCTGAGTGTTGACTTATCTAACTCGCCTTGAGTTAGCTCCCCTTCAATCATTTTTCCTAACCTGCCGCTGAGTAGATAGATGCTATAGAAATCTTTCCAACCTGCAAAAGCCAGAAAGTTATTATCCTTAACCCTGATGGTTGGCAGTTGGTAACTGATAATAAGTTCGGGTTCAGCCTTGGCTAATTTGACCATTCGGTCTCTGAGGTCTTTGAGAATCTTGGCTTGAACAGGGCTTAGTGAATCAAAGTATTTGTCTGCTTCATTACGCTCAAGCTTTGCCATAGCCCTATTAAAGCAGAACAGCCAGATCTAAAGATCTGACTGTTATTCGCTGGGATACCAGGACTCGAACCTAGAACAAATGAACCAGAATCACTCGTGTTGCCAATTACACCATATCCCAATGAGCCCAAAGGGCTCGATTACTCATTCTACCCGTGACTAAACTAACTGGGCAAACGCCTTAAGCCGAGTAATAGTCTCACCCTTACCCAGAATCTCCATAGATTCAAACAAAGGTGGGCTAATTCTCTTGCCTGAAATACCAGTTCTCAAAGGTCCAAAAGCGTTTCTAGGCTTCTGCCCCATCTCTTCAATGAGCTTCTTATTCAGTAAGTCTTGGATGTTTGCAGTGGTGAAATTTGATTCGGCAATAGCCTCAAGCACCTCAACCGCTGCCAAAGTAATCTCAGCACTGTTATCCGGCAGTCCTGCTTTAGCATCCTCATCAACAACAATTTTGTCTGCTGAAATAAACAAGAACCCAAGCATAGGAACTGCTTCAGACAGCACAACGATTCTTTCCTGAATCAAAGGTGCGCCTTGCTTCAAGATAGACAGTTCTGCCTCAGTTGGTTCCGAACCGATAACACCCGCACTTTGCAGATAAGGAACAAGTCTTGATGTGAAATCATCAAGCGATAGCAATCTCAGATGGCTTGCGTTAATCGAATCAGCCTTCTTCTGATCAAAGCGTGCTGGGTTTGGATTCACGTTAGCAACATCAAAAGCTGCAATCATCTCTTCAAGACTGAAAACATCTCTATCAGCGCTAATGCTCCAACCAAGCAGAGCTAGGTAGTTCAATAGTCCTTCAGGAATAAAGCCACGGTCCCTGTGGTGGAACAGGTTTGACTCAGGGTCACGCTTAGATAGTTTCTTGTTACCTTCACCCATAACAAAAGGAAGGTGACCGAACTGAGGAATGAACTTTGTAATTCCAGCTTCAAACATTGCGTTATAAAGAGCAATCTGTCTTGGAGTTGAAGACAAAAGGTCTTCACCTCTGAGCACATGGGTAATACCCATAAGTGCATCATCAACCGGGTTCACTAGTGTGTATAGCGGTTGACCGTTAGGTCGAACAACAACGAAGTCAGGGAATGATCCTGCAGGGAAAGTAATCTCACCACGAACCAGGTCATTAAAAGTAATGTCAACATCTGGAACACGAAGTCTTAGAGCAGGTGATCTTCCCTCTGCTTTATAAGCAGCCTTCTGCTCTTCAGGTAGATCTCTTTCAGAGTTGTCATAACCTAGTTGAACAGCACGACCGTTAGCTTTGTTACGCTCATCAATCTCTTCACCAGTTAGGAAGCTTTCATAGATGTGACCTGAAGCCTTCAGCTTCTCAATCACTTCAAGATAGATCTCTGTTCTTTGAGACTGTCTATAAGGTTCGTTAGGTCCACCAACCCCAACACCTTCATCCCAGTTCAAACCCAACCAACGAAGACCATCGAGGATCATCTCAAAAGACTCTTCGCTATCTCTTTCAGCATCGGTATCTTCAATACGGAACACGAAAGTTCCACCGGTGTGACGGGCATAAGCCCAGTTGAATAGGGCTGTTCGAACAAGGCCCACGTGCGGAGTTCCGGTAGGTGAAGGACAGAATCTGACCTTGATGTCTTTACCGGTAGCAGTGGTGAAAGGTGCAGTAATTAGATTGGTCATAACTAGACAAGTCTAAGCGACAGGGTTAGTTAGTGTTCCTATGCCTTCAATGCTTATCTCAACTGATTGACCTGAAGTTATTGGTCCAATACCAGCTGGGGTTCCGGTGAGGATGATGTCCCCTGGCAGTAGTGTCATGGCTTGTGAGACGTGTTCGATGATTCTTGGCACCTTGTGAATCAAAAGATCAATAGAAGCATGCTGCTTCACATCGCCATCGACTCTGGTTTCAAGGATCTGACCATCAAGCTCAAACTCTGTTTCAACCCAAGGTCCTAGTGGGCAGAAAGTGTCAAAGCCTTTAGCTCTGGTCCATTGGCCATCTTTATCCTGAATGTCTCTTGCGGTGACATCATTAGCGATGGTGTATCCCCAGATGTAATCAAGTGCATTCTCAGCTTTAACATCTTTGGTGATTTGACCAATAACGATTGCTAGTTCACCTTCGAAATCAACTCGTTCTGAGATTGCAGGAAGAACAATAGCTTCGTTAGGTCCAATAACCGATGTGAGAGGCTTTAGAAAGATCAGTGGTTCTTTAGGAGCTTCTCCACCCATTTCAGCGGCATGATCTGAATAGTTTTTTCCAATGCAAACAATCTTGCTGGTAGGCAGGATTGGTGGAAGTAGTTGAACATCTTTCAGTGGGATTCTCTCCCCCGAAGTGTCATAGCCCTGATAAATCGGATGGCCTCTAAAGACCACCAACTCAGGTCCATCAACTAGACCCCAGGCAATTCGATCTGCTGAAGAGAATTTAGCGATACGCATTAGCTAAGTTTTACCAACCAGTTGTGACGATCTGGAACACGACCATACTGAATACCGGTTAGTTCCTCACGAATGCTTAGCGTTAGTTCGCCAGCTTCGGTTGTTTCTTTACCAATCACTTCAAGTCTGCTCTTTAGCTGACCAATAGGTGTTATTGCTGCTGCAGTTCCACAGGCAAAAATCTCTGTGATATCACCTGAGTTATAAGCATCACGTATTTCATCTAGAGTCACAGCGCGTTCTTCAACTGAGATGTTTCTGTCTTTGAGTAGCTGGATGATTGAGTCTCTAGTAATACCGTGCAGGATGGTTCCATCAAGTGACGGTGTCACTACGTGACCATCTTTATAAACAAAGAACACGTTCATGCCACCGAGTTCTTCGATGTATGTGTGAGATTCAGCATCTAGGAATAGCACCTGAGAACAACCATTCTCGTAACCTTCACCCTGAGCTAACAAGCTAGCCGCATAGTTACCACCAGTTTTAGCTTCACCGGTACCGAATCTTCCAGCACGAGCAGAATCCAAAGCAATCCAGATGTTGACCGGCTTGATGCCGTTAGCAAAGTAAGCACCAACTGGGCTTGCTATTACTCGGTATTCAGCTCGCTGAGCTGCTCTAACACCTAGGAAAGCTTCAGCAGCAATCTCGAAAGGTCTAATGTAAAGAGTCTTTTCGTTCAATGGCTCTGGAACCCAAGCGCCATCTATTTGAATCAGTTGTTTCAAAGATTCAACAAATAGTTCGGCTGGAAGTTCAGGAAGTGCCATTCTGCGTGCAGATTTTTGTAATCTTGCTGCATTGGAATGAGGTCTAAAGGTGTGAATAGAACCATCTTCGTGACGGTAAGCCTTGATACCTTCAAAGATTTCTTGACCGTAGTGCAGAACAGCGCTGGCTGGATCCATCAGCATTGGGCCGTAAGGTTCAACTCTGGCGTTGTGCCAACCATCTTCTTTGGTCCAGTCGATGATGATCTGATGATCTGTGAAGTTCACGCCGAAAGCTGGACTCTTGAGAATCTCTTCACGCTTTTCATCAGGCATTGGGCTATCTGATTTGATTACCTTGAATTCGTGTGACATCTCTTCTTCCCTACAGTTCTTTGAAAATGCTCTGAGCGATTTCAGCTGTGGTGCGTTTCGCTGTTCCTCGGTTAGCCAGGTCCTTTGCAACAGCATGTTCAATTCTTGCTGCTGCAACTGGGTTACCTAAGTGTTCCAAAAGCATTGCACCTGAAAGAATTGCTGCAGTTGGATCCGCAATCCCCTTACCTGCAATATCAGGTGCTGAACCGTGCACTGGTTCGAACATTGAAGGGAAAGCTCCAGTTGGGTTGATGTTACCTGACGCAGCCAAACCAATACCGCCACCGATAGCTGCTGCAAGGTCGGTCAGGATGTCACCAAAAAGATTGTCGGTAACTATAACGTCAAAGCGTTCAGGGTCGGTGACCATATAAATAGTCGCGGCATCAATGTGTTGGTAATCAACAAAGACGCTTGGGAAATCTTTTGCTACCTCGTTGACAGTTCGCTGCCAAAGTGAACCAGCAGAAACTAAAACATTGTGCTTGTGAACTAACGTAACTTTCTTTCTGTCACGAGTGGCAGCTAACTCGAAAGCGTAGCGAACACATCTTTCAACACCAAAGCGGGTGTTGACTGAAGTCTCGTTGGCAACTTCATTTTCGGTCCCAACTCGAATGGCTCCACCGTTACCAACGTAAGCGCCTTCAGTTCCTTCGCGAACAACGACAAAGTCAACTTCACCTGGTTCTGCAAGTGGTGATTGAACACCTGGGTATAGCTTGGTTGGTCGAAGATTGATGAAGTGATCAAAAGAGAATCTAAGTTTGAGAAGTAATCCACGCTCTAGGACACCAGAAGGAACTTTAGGATCTCCAATAGCACCTAGCAAAATTGCATCGTGACTAGCTAAAGCCTCTAAATCTTTATCGGTGAGGATTTCACCGGTAGCAAGGTATCTTCTGGCACCAAGGTCATAGTCAGTGGTCACAAACTCAACACCAGAACCACGGGTAGCTAGGTTGATTGCCTCTAGAGCAAGCGCAGTAACCTCGGGACCAATACCGTCTCCGCCGATGACACCTAAGTTAATTTGTTTAGACACGAGAAACCTTCATACTCTTTTATTACAACTTTACTTGAGCAAGCAAAACTAATGTCAAAGAAGGCTTCAAGCCTTCTTTGGTCTGAATCTGACCTTCCCTGTTTTCCAGCACGTTGATCTCTAGATTGCTACCTTCAAGAGCTGATGTAGTAGTAGAAACATCAGGCAGAACCTCTGGGTCTCTAGGTCCCCCAAAGCCACCGGTTAGGTTATCGCGTGAATGCCATACCCCAAATAGATAACCGCCTGGTTTGATGTTTGAAGCCAGACGCAAAATAGCAATTTTGAGGTCGGCTTGGTTGATTTGGAGGTAGGCAATGACACCAAGATCGACCGGAGTGGTTTTAGGAACAAAATCCAAGGCTGACGAACACGTCGCAGAACACTTTTCTAAGACGTTCTCTTCTTCTGCATAGTTTTGGTATTTATCCAAAGCGACTTGAGAGAAGTCAATGTTTTCAACTTGCCAGCCACGTTTGGCTAGATAAACAGAGTTTCTGCCTTCTCCACCGGCTAGATCAATTGCTGTTTCGCCTTGAAGTTCAGAGCAGAACTCAACAACAAAGCGGTTTTCAAGCTTGGTATAAACAAATTCATCAGTTGAATATTTGTCATCCCAATAACTTGAATCCACTATTTCTTTACCCCAAGCGGCAAAACGTCCTGAGCATCTTTGAAGTTACCTAAGTTAGTCACATTCTTAAAACCAAGGCTCAACATATCATTTCTGGCTTGTCCGGCTTCGTCCGCAGTTGTGCCATAAATGTAGTAGACACCTTTTCTTGACTGGAAAATAATTTTGCCTATAAACGACCCTGAAACATAGCCGATGTTTATCGCACCAGCGATGTGGCTCTTAGAGAAATCTTCAGCTGATCTCGTATCAATGATTGCAGTGACATTAGAGACATCTAATTTCGAAGGAGCACAAGCACTTAAGCTTGCTACCAGAAATGCACTTAGCAAAATAGCGATAGCGGATCGTTTAATTTTTCTACTCTCAGTTTCCATACTGCTAAGAATAACCTATGTCCCATAAACTATGGATATGGCTATTGAAGTTACTCTAAGTGAGCTAGAGAGCGCTATCGCTCATCGCGGCTTCGTCCTTGATGTTCGAGAAGATTACGAATGGGAAGAAGGTCACGTTCCTAATGCCCATCACATCCCCATGAACGATGTAGGCAATCAGTTAGACAAGCTGGATGATGGTGCACGAATCTTCGTTGTTTGTAAGTCAGGCAGAAGATCTATGACTGTAGCCAATTTTCTAGAATCGCAGGGCTATGACGTAGTTTCAGTTTCCGGAGGAACCGATGGCTGGGCTGAATCTGGTCGAGAGCTTTCTTTCGAAGCAAGCCTCTAAAACTTATTCCAGCTTTAGGTCAATCGCCTTTAGAGTCTCAGCATCAATTGCAACTCTTACCTCTTCAAGCACCTGCGGTGAAACCTGAGAGTCAACGGTAATCACAGATAGTGCTTTGCCACCTTTAGAGTTTCTAGCGATTTGCATACCTGCGATGTTGATGTTGTTTTCAGCAAAAGCCTTACCGTAAAGCGCCACAATACCTGGACGGTCTGTGTAGACCATCATCACAATGTGTTCAGCCATAGCTAACTCAACATCGTAACCATTGATGTTTACGATCTTCTGGTGCAGCTTAGGGCCAATAACGGTTCCTGAAACAGAAGCAGTTGAACCATCGGCAAGGGTTGCTTTAATGGTGGTTACGTTTCTGTATTCATCAGATAAAGAATCAACAGCTAGTCGAACTTCAACACCGCGAGCCTGAGCCATCAGTGGAGCATTCACATACGAAACCTGTTCGGTAACGGCATTCTGATAGAAGCCCTTTAGTCCTGCAAGTTTCAAAACAGAAACATCGTGAACTGCAATCTCGCCGCGAACCTCAACATCAATTGCGGTCACATTGCCACCAGAGATACCAAAGAGTAACTGACCCATGTTTTCCATGAGTGCAATGCCAGGCTTCACTGAAGCATCAATGACACCACCGGCAACATTCACTGCATCTGGAACAAGATCACCAGCAAGAGCAAGTCTTACGCTTCTAGCAACAGAGATACCAGCTTTTTCTTGAGCTTCATCTGTTGATGCACCAAGGTGCGGTGTGACAACGATGTTATCGAGTGTGAGAAGTGGTGAATCAGTTGGAGGTTCATTTACGAACACATCTAAACCAGCACCAGCAATCTGCTTTGACTTCAATGCTTCGTAGAGAGCAGCCTCATCGATGATTCCACCGCGAGAAGCATTCACGATTCTCAAAGAATCTTTAGCCATCGCAAACTGTTCAGTTGAAATCATTCCTGTGGTTTCAGGTGTCTTTGGAATGTGAATGGTGATGAAATCTGAACGCTTCATTAGTTCAGGCAGGGTTACCAGTTCAACCCCCATTTGCTCTGCTCTCGAGACAGTGACATAAGGGTCATAACCAATCAAAGTTGTTCCAAAACCTTTTAGTCGCTCAGCTACCAGAGAACCAATACGGCCTAAGCCAACAATTCCTATGGTCTTCTCATAAAGTTCAACACCGGTGAACTTTGATCTCTGCCACTTCCCTGCCTTGAGTGAAGCGTTAGCATCAGGAATGAAGCGAGCAAGCGAGAAGATGTGAGCAATAGCCAACTCAGCTGCAGAAATAACGTTTGAGGTTGGCGCGTTAACAACCATCACACCTGCATTGGTAGCAGCTTTGATGTCAACGTTGTCCAACCCAACACCAGCGCGTGCAACAACTTTCAGATTAGGAGCTGCAGCAATAGCTTCCGCATCAACTTGTGTTGCTGATCTAATCAAGATTGCATTAGCGGTGGCGAGTGCTTCTAAAAGAGCTTTACGGTCGGTGCCATCAACATTACGAACCTCAAAGTCAGGTCCAAGCGCTTCAAGCGTTGCAGGTGAAAGTTCTTCAGCAATAAGAACAATAGGTTTAGCCAAGGTTTAGTCCTCGAAAATAGTGGGTGATTTATCGGCTGCAACAGCGAAGCGTAAGACCATCCTACCCAAAGCCTGACTTAGTCTTGATGTGTGACCGAACTGATCTTCTATGCAGCTATCTCAGCAGATGGCTATCTGGCTGGCCCCAAAGGGGATATGAGCTGGGCTGAGAAATACCTAGCCTCTGGCGAAGACTACGGATATGTCCAGTTGGTCACATCTTCCAGTGCGATCTTGATGGGTAGAGGCACCTTTGAGTGGGAAATAGAAAGCGGGATCGAAGGCCCAAGACCACTGCCCACCTATGTCCTAACCCATATTCCTGAACTCTATGAGAATGCCAATGTTGAGAACATTAACTTTGTTGGTGGGGATATCACACCGGTTGTGACCCTAATAAAAATGCGTCACCCAGGACAAGTATTCGTTATGGGTGGAGCAAACGTTGCTCAACAACTTATTGATGCCAACCTTATTGACACTATGAAACTTTTTGTTTGTCCAGAAAATCTAGGTGATGGCATCAAAGCTTTCCTTGATGATTCGGCCTATAACAACTTCACATTGATGGATGAGAAACAATACCCTTCAGGAATTATTGAAGAGGTTTATCAAAGAACCCTTTAAAAGATAAAACCCCTACCTAGGTAGGGGTTTAGTCTTTGGCGACTAACGAGCAGCCTTGCCCTCTTGATAGTCATCTGAGTTCTTGATCCAAGAGAAGAGCTTACGTAGTGTTCTACCAACACCTTCGATTGGGTGGGCCTCGCCCTTAGCTCTTAGAGCTAGGAACTCTGGAGCACCAGCATCCTGGTCAGCGATGAAACGGTTAGCAAAAGTTCCATCCTGAATATCGGTTAGAACATCGCGCATACGCTCTTTAACCTCTGGGCCAATAACTCTTGGACCTGAGATGTAGTCACCGTATTCAGCTGTGTCTGAAACTGACCAACGCTGCTTAGCGATACCACCTTCATACATCAAATCAACGATTAGCTTTAGCTCGTGAAGAACTTCGAAGTATGCAACTTCAGGCTGGTAACCAGCTTCGGTTAGAGTTTCGAAACCATACTGAATCAACTGTGATGCTCCACCACATAGAACAGCCTGCTCACCGAAAAGATCTGTTTCAGTTTCTTCAGTGAAAGTTGTCTTGATGGTTCCAGCTCTGGTTCCACCAATAGCTTTTGAATATGAAAGTGCTAGGTCGAAAGCACCTCCGGTTGCATTCTGCTCAACAGCAATCAGGTTAGGAACACCTCTGCCGTCAACGTATTCACGACGAACGATGTGACCTGGACCCTTAGGTGCAACTAGGAAAACATCAACATCTGCTGGAGGCTTGATTAGGCCATAACGGATAGCAAAACCGTGACCGAAGACTAGAGCTTTACCTGCAGAAAGATTAGGAGCAATCTCGTTTGCGTAGATGTCTCTTTGGCGTGGGTCCGGAGCCAAGATCATGATTACATCAGCCCAAGCTGAAGCATCAGCAACGCTAAGAACCTTTAGTCCTGCTTCTTCTGCTTTAGCCTTGCTCTTTGAACCTTCGGCTAGACCAACCACAACATCAACACCTGAATCCTTCAGGTTCAATGAGTGTGCGTGACCCTGAGAACCGTAACCAATTACGGCTACCTTCTTACCCTGGATAATCGCAAGGTCTGCATCCTTGTCATAAAAGATTTCTGCCAATTTATTCTTCTTTCTTTCCTTGTTTGGTTTTAACTACTTCAAAACTTTTTCGGTGATTGATTTAGATCCTCTACCCATAGCCAAAACACCAGACTGAACTAGTTCTTTGATGCCGTAGGGTTCTAGGACTTTGAGGAAGGCTTCACATTTAGCTGTTTCGCCTGTGATTTCAATAATCAATGCATCGCTCGCGACGTCGATGACACGGGCACGGAATAAGGTTACCGCCTCTAGAACCTGAGATCTGGTAGTTGGATCAGTTTTCACCTTAATCAGCATGTGATCACGCTCAACAGTGGTCTCCGGCTCCAGTTCAACGACCTTGATTACGTTAATCAACTTGTTTAGCTGCTTAGTGACCTGCTCCAAAGGAGCCCCTTCAACGCTCACCACAACGGTGATTCTTGAAAAACCAGGCACCTCAGTTTGCCCCACAGCCAAAGATTCAATGTTGAATCCACGACGAGCAAACAAACCAGCTACGCGGGTTAGAAGTCCAGGACGGTCTTCAACTAAGAGAGATAGAACATGCTTAGTCATTACTCTTCCTCCCCTTCTTCCCAAACCGGTCTTGAGTTTCTAGCGAACTGAACCTCATCATTAGATAAACCAGCAGGAACCATCGGCCAAACCATGGCATCTCTTCCAACAATGAAATCGATAACAACTGGTCGGTCATTAGTCTCAATCGCCAGCTTGATCGCAGCGTCAACTTCAGCTTCGGTTTCAACACGAATACCAAGGCAACCGTAGGCTTCAGCTAGTTTCACGAAGTCAGGAACCATCATGGTGTCGGTTCCGGTGTTCAAATCGGTGTTTGAATAACGAGAGTTATAGAACAGTGTTTGCCACTGTCTAACCATTCCCAAAGAAGAGTTGTTGATGATGGCAACCTTGATTGGAATGTTGTTGATCGTGCAGGTGGCTAGTTCTTGGTTGGTCATCTGGAAACAACCGTCACCATCAATAGCCCAAACTAATCTTTCTGGTTGAGCAACCTTGGCACCCATAGCCGCAGGAACTGAATAACCCATAGTTCCAGCACCACCAGAGTTCAACCAAGAATTAGGTCGTTCATATTTAATGAACTGTGCAGACCACATCTGGTGCTGACCAACACCGGCAGCAAAGATAGCTTCCGGTCCACTGATCTCACCGATGCGTGAAATAACAAACTGTGGTGATAGCTTGCCATCGTCAGGATCGGTATAACCAAGTGGATACTTCTTACGAAGATCGTTTAGGAAAACCCACCACTCAGCAATATCTAGTTTCTTTGAACCCAGTTCTTTGCGAAGTTCATCGTTTAGCTCTGGAAGAACTTCCTTTAGGTCACCAACGATAGGGATATCGGCAAACTTGATCTTGCCGATTTCAGCAGGATCAATGTCAATGTGAATAACTTTTGCATTCACAGCAAAACTCTTCACCTGACCGGTAACACGGTCATCAAAACGAGCACCGAGAGTGATCAGCAGATCACTCTTTTGAAGTGAGGTAACCGCAGGAACAGTTCCGTGCATACCCGGCATACCTAGGTTCTGCGGATCTGAATCTGGGAAAGCACCTCTGGCCATCAAAGTGGTAACAACCGGAGCACCGGTAATTCTGGCAAGTTCCAAAAGTTCTTGACTGGCGTTAGCTCTAAGGATTCCACCACCAACATACAAAACCGGACGCTTCGATTCAGCAATCATCTGTGCTGCAGCTTGAACCTGTTTGCCGTGCGGTTTGGTCACTGGCTTATAACCAGGAAGATCAACCTTAGGTGGCCAAATAAATTCTGCTTTAGCGTTCTGGGCATCTTTAGCGATGTCAACAAGAACTGGTCCTGGTCGACCGGTAGTTGCAATCAAAACTGCAGCGGCTAAAACACCTGGGATATCTTCTGCTTTAGTAACCAAGAATGAATGCTTAGTAATTGGCATGGTGATACCAACGATGTCTGCTTCTTGGAAAGCATCAGTACCAATAGAGGTGCTGTTCACCTGACCGGTGATAGCAAGAAGTGGAACAGAGTCCATGTGTGCATCAGCAATGGCGGTAACTAGGTTTGTTGCTCCTGGTCCTGAAGTTGCAATACAAACACCAAGCTTTCCTGAAGCTGATGCATAACCTTCAGCAGCGTGACCAGCACCCTGTTCGTGACGAACAAGAATGTGTCTAATCTTGGTTGAGTCCATCAGTGGATCGTAGGTTGGCAGAATTGCTCCACCAGGCAGACCAAAAATGTCGGTCACACCCAAAAGCTCAAGGCTACGAACAATCGCCTGAGCACCTGTCAAAATCTCGTTAGTCATCTAATTCCCTTGGATTAACCGCAGTATGCACCTTCGGCAGCGGAATGAACCAACTTGGAATACTTGGCCAAAACACCTCTGGTGTAGCGGGGTTCTAAAGGCACCCATGCGTTTCTGCGGGCTGCCAACTCTTCTGGCTCAACTAGTAGTTCGAGCGTGCGAGCTGCGATGTTAACTCGAATCAAGTCTGAATCGCGGACCAGAGCAATTGGACCTCCGTCCATAGCTTCTGGTGCTATGTGTCCGATGCAAAGGCCGGTTGTGCCGCCTGAGAATCGTCCGTCAGTCAAGAGTAATACATCTTTACCTAGTCCCGCACCTTTGATAGCACCGGTAATAGCTAGCATTTCACGCATACCAGGACCACCCTTAGGGCCTTCATACCTGATAACCACAACATCGCCAGCAGAAATCTTGCCATCGGTTAGCGCCTGCATAGCTTCGGCTTCTCTTTCGAAAACACGAGCGGGTCCGGTGAAATCTTCAAGATCAAAACCAGCAGTCTTCACAACAGCACCTTCAGGAGCCATTGAACCCTTAAGGATTGCAATTCCACCGGTCTTGTGAATTGGGTTATTCAAAGCTCTGATGATTTTGCCATCAGGGTCTGGTGGGTTAATGCCTGCAAGGTTTTCGGCAACAGTCTTACCGGTAACAGTTAGTGCATCACCGTGAATTAGACCTGCATCCAAAAGAGCCTTCATAACAACAGGAACTCCACCAACACGGTCAACATCGGCCATTACATATCTTCCGAATGGCTTTAGATCTCCTAGGTGTGGAACCTTATCGGCAATCTTGTTGAAATCATCAAGAGTCAGATCAACTTCTGCTTCACGAGCGATAGCAAGCAGGTGCAAAACAGCATTGGTTGAACCACCGAATGCCATGGTCACAGCAATAGCGTTCTCAAAAGCTTTCTTGGTAAGAATGTCTCTTGCAGTTATACCTTTAGCAATCAGGTTTACCACTGCTTCACCTGAACGGTGCGCCCAGTTGTCTCTTCTTCTATCTGCTGATGGAGGCGAAGCAGAACCAGGTAGTGACATACCTAGAGCTTCAGCTGCGCTAGCCATGGTGTTAGCGGTATACATTCCACCACAGGCACCTTCACCTGGACAGATAGCTCTTTCAATACGATCTAGATCTTCAAGGCTCATCTTTCCAGCTTTGCAAGCACCAACCGCTTCAAAAGCATCGATGATGGTTACTTCTTTTTCGGTTCCATCAGTTAGCTTCACCCAACCTGGAGCAATTGAACCTGCGTAAAGAAAAACAGAAGCAAGATCTAATCTGGCAGCAGCCATCAACATACCCGGCAGTGATTTGTCACAACCAGCAAGCAAAACAGATCCGTCTAGACGTTCAGCCTGCATAACTGTCTCAACTGAGTCAGCAATAACTTCTCTAGAAACTAGAGAGAAGTGCATGCCTTCGTGACCCATAGAAATACCGTCAGAAACCGAGATGGTTCCAAATTCAAGTGGGTAACCGTGAGCTGCGTGGACACCTTGCTTAGCCGCATCGGCTAGGCGGTCAAGAGATAGGTTGCAGGGGGTGACTTCATTCCATGAAGAGGCAACACCGATTTGAGGCTTTTCCCAGTCCTCATCCCCCATACCAACAGCTCTGAGCATTCCTCGAGCAGCCGCACGTTCAATTCCATCGGTAACAACCCGAGATCTTGGCTTCATGTCTTTGTCCATCTCTCAAGTTTAGGCGAACAAGGGCAAAGCCATAAGCCCCACAGCCCCTAGATAGCATTAGAGCATGATGAAATCTAGGATTTATCGCAAAGGCAAAGTCACTGAAGTTGACTTCCCACTAGAACAGCTTGGCAAAGTGGCCAAGGACCGCAATGCGGTCTTCTGGCTAGACATTATCGAACCAACTCCGGATGAGCTTCATCACCTTTCTGAGACATTAGACCTACATGAACTAGCGGTTGAGGATGCCTTCAAAGGTATGCAACGACCAAAGATTGATCACTACGACTCACACCTTTTCATCAACCTTTATCACGCCAACTACAACGAGAAGGCAAAAGCACTAAACACAGTTGAAATGTCAGTGTTTGTTACAAAACGCGGACTCGTGACCATTAGATCAACTGGTGATTTCGATATGAGTGCGGTCACTAAACGCTGGGATGAGAGTTCAGAACTCTCTGATGGTGGCGTTGACTACCTACTTTGGGGATTACTTGATGTTGTCGTGGACAGCTATTTTGATGTGATTCAAGAACTAGATATGGAACTTGAAGAGCTTGAATCCATGATGTTTGAAGAGAAGAGAAATAACCGGTTAATTCAGGAAAGAAGCTACGCGCTTAGAAAAGCATTAGTTTTGCTGCGCCGAGTTGCTATCCCGATGAGAGAAGTGTTGAATCCACTGGTTAGAAGAGAAACCAAGTTCCTGGGTGAACACATGGCTCCGTATTTTCAGGATGTCTATGACCACATCATGCGAGTTGGCGACTGGACTGATTCGCTAAGAGATTTAGTGACAACCCTTTTGGAGACCAACCTAACCATTCAGGGTAATCAAATGAACCTGATCATGAAGAAGGTGACCAGCTGGGCCGCAATCATTGCCGTTCCAACCGCTATCACTGGCTTCTATGGACAGAACCTCCCCTATCCAGGCTTTGACACCCAAGGTGGTTTCATCACCTCGACAGTGCTGATTGTTCTCATCTCGGGCATCTTGTATTCGGTGTTTAAAAGACGCGACTGGTTATAGCCTTAACCCGTGCCAAAAAACCAAAACTCTCTGGATCAAGAATCTCTTGACCGCTATACCGCAGCAGCTATTCGTTCAAGCGCTGAAGTAATCAAGGCATACTCAACTTCCTTTGGTTTGGCTACCAACCTTTTAGCTAAACCAATCAGAACCCACGTTCAAAACATTTACGCTTTAGTCCGCGTTGCCGATGAAATCGTTGATGGTGCTGCTGCCGGTGCTTTGGGCAGAGAAAGTCGTTTCAATCTTTCATCGGAACTCGAGAAACTTGAAACCGAAACCTATAAAGCCATGAAGACCGGGTTCTCAACAAATCTTGTGGTTCATGCTTTTGCAATAACTGCAATCAAGACAGGTATCACCAGAAAGATTGTTGAACCTTTCTTCTATTCCATGCGGATGGACTTGCACCAGACCAAGCATGACCAGAAATCCTTCGATAAGTATGTCTTTGGTTCAGCAGAAGTCATTGGATTGATGTGTTTGCAGGCTTTCATGCTCGATAAGAGTTATGGACCAAGTGAAATTGAGACCCTAACCAAGGGTGCTCAGGCTTTAGGCGCTGCTTTCCAGAAAGTTAACTTCCTTAGAGATCTAGCAGCCGATTTTGAACAGCTAGGTCGTTCTTATTTCCCCAACCTGAATGTGAAAACCTTCAACGAGGAAACTAAGAAACTTTTAGTTGAAGACATCAACAAGGATCTTGCGCTTTCAGCTAAGACCATTCCGCTACTTCCTAAATCTTCAAGTAGAGCGGTTGTTGCAGCGCAACTACTCTTCACAGCACTAAATGACAAGATTGAGAAGACTCCTGCAGATCGACTTATCAGAACTAGAATTCGCGTGAACGATTTTCACAAACTAGTAATACTTTTCAAAGCCTCGATAGGAATGAAACCATAATGACCCAAAAAAGCGCAATAGTAATCGGTGGCGGTATCGGTGGTTTAGCGACTGCCGCCCTACTAGCTAAAGCAGGTATGAAAGTTCAGCTTTTCGAAGCCAGAGAAAAAGTTGGTGGACGTGCATACATCTGGGAAAAAGATGGCTTCACCTTCGACATGGGTCCATCTTGGTATTTGATGCCTGATGCTTTCGACCAGTTCTTCAAACTGATGGGAACCACTGCAGATAAAGAACTTGATCTAGTTCGTCTAGACCCGGCTTATAGAACAATCTTCGAAGGTCAAGATGAACCAATGTTCATGCATGAGAGCCTAAAGAAGAATCTAGAAGAATTTGAAGCCTACGAACCAGGTAGCGCAAAGATGGTTCAGAAGTATTTAGACAGTGCAGAAGAAACATATCTGCTTGCTAACAAGCACTTCCTATACACAAACTTCCAGAACGCTAAATCTTTCACCCATCCTGATGTTGTGAAGAAAGCAGCAACGTTCATCAAGCATCTTTTGACTTCGCTCTATGGCTTCTCAGCAAAACATGTCAAAGATGAGCGACTACGCAAGGTTCTAAACTTCCCTGCCGTGTTCCTAGGTGCATCACCTTATGACACCCCGAGCATGTATCACTTAATGACTCACATCGACATGAATGTTGGAGTCTTCTATCCTCAGGGGGGTCTCTACAAGATCATCGAAGCTGTTGAACGTTTAGCTAAAGCCCACGGTGTTGAAATTCACACCAACTCACCGGTTACCAAGATCAATGTGAGTGCCGATGGTAAAGCTGAAGGCATTCAAGTTGGAGATATCACCTATAAAGCGGATGTGGTTGTTGCTAACGCAGATCTTCACTTCGTTGAAACTAAATTGCTTGAACCTAAGTATCAGAGCCTTCCCCAGAAGTGGTGGGATAAGCGAATCCCTGGTCCTTCAGCTTTGTTGATGTATTTAGGTGTCAAAGGCAAGATTGACAACCTAGATCACCACACACTCCTATATACAGACGACTGGGCAACTAACTTCGCTCAGGTATTCAAGAAGGCAGATGGGAAGAGCAAGGTGGCTAACCCAGCCAGCTTATATATCTGTGCTCCAAGTAAGACTGACCCTTCAGTTGCTCCAGAAGGTTACGAGAACCTATTCGTGCTTGTTCCGGCTGCTGCTGATCCTTCTATTGGTAGAGGTGGCATCGACCGTTCAGGTGATCCTGCTTTTGAAGCAGAAGCTGACAGAGTGATTGACCAAATTGCCGACTGGTGCAAGATTCCAGATCTGAAAGATCGCATCGTGGTTAGAAGAACCATGGGGCCACAGAACTTCGTTGAAGAACTGAACGCTTGGTCAGGAACTGCACTGGGTATGGCTCACACTCTCAGACAGTCTGCTTTCTTCAGACCTAAGAACAAGAGCAAGAAGGTTAAGGGTCTTTATTACGCAGGTCATCACTCAATCCCAGGTATTGGTTTACCGATGTGTTTGATTGGTGCCGAACTTGTCTACAAACTAATGATTGATGACAAGTCTGCAGGACCAACTCCAAACGAGATTCAACCAATCGCTGAGAACGGTTGGAAGGGTTTGAACTAGTGATTGCATCCGCCCTTTATCTAGGTGGGCTTCTGTTCTCTATAGCTGGAACAAGTCTTCTAGATTGGCGTTTCAAATTAGCTTTCTCACAAAACAAGAAAGCAGCACTTCTAACCACACTGATCCCGCTGATCTTCTTTTTGATTTGGGATGGTGCCGGCATTGGTCTGGGTATTTTCTTTAGAGGACCTTCTGCTCATCTAACTGGTTTATTAGTTGCCCCAGAATTACCGGTTGAAGAACTGTTCTTCTTGTTTTTGTTGAACTACACATCTCTGAACCTGTTTATTGTGTTCAAGAGAATCTGGGGGAAGAAATAAATGTTGTATTTAGCTTTGAACCTTATCTTTATGCTGATTGCATTTGTGATCTTGAACGTGTTTGTTAGAAAAACACCTTGGCGAATACTTTCCTTCACACTGCTAGGAATGCTGCTTCTAACCACCATCTTTGACAACATCATCATTGGGCTAAAGATTGTTGACTATGACCAGAGCAAGCTCAGCGGTTGGTTCATTGGTTTAGCCCCGATAGAAGACTTCGCCTATACAGTGGTATCAGTGTTAGCAGTTGCTACCATCTGGAATAAGTTGACAGGCAATAAGAAATGAACGCACTGAAGCAATTGTTCTGGTCTTCAAGACCGGTGTCCTGGATTAACACTGCTTACCCTTTTGGTGCAACATACATCTTTATTACCCACAAGATTGACCTGATCTTCTTGGTTGGAACTCTGTTCTTCCTAATTCCCTATAACTTGCTGATGTATGGAATCAACGATGTCTTTGATTACGAAAGTGATCTTCGTAACCCTCGTAAAGGCGGTATCGAAGGAGCACTGCTAAATAAGAAGTATCACAAGCTCACTATCTGGACATCAGTTCTCTTGTGTGTTCCATTCCTTGCTTACCTTTATGCCAATTCAAATCAAACAGCAGCTCTTTACCTAACCCTGTTTGTATTCACCGTCATTGCCTATAGCGCTCCAAAGCTTCGATTCAAAGAGAAGCCTTTCCTTGATTCGCTAACCTCTTCATCACACTTCTTCGGTCCTATGGTTTATGCACTTGCACTAACCAACACTGACATGAGTTCAAGATCAACGCTCTCCTGCATCCTTGCCTTCACCCTATGGGGAGTTGCCTCTCATGCCTTTGGTGCAGTTCAAGATGTTATTGCAGATCGAGAAGCTAACATCTCATCTATTGCAACAGTCATTGGTGCTAAAGCAACAGTTCGTTTTGCTTTCCTCGCCTATGCCGGTGCTGGCATCTTGGTGATGAACACAGATTTCCCAGGACCTATGGCAGCTATTGCTTCAGTTCCGTATTTGTTTATCATCGCGCCTTATCTCAACATTGAAGATGCTGATTGTGAGAAATCAAATAAGGGTTGGCGCAGATTTATTTGGTTGAACTTCTTCGCTGGTGCCGTTGTGACCATGATTCTTATCTGGTCAGCAATTAGTTAGATCTAACAGCCCAATCAATCATGTATTTCTGGTTGAAACCAGAACCACAAAGGTTGCAACTATATAGCCGCTTAGGTTTCTGATACCGGTAATGCTTATGGCCATTAGGACACAGGCCCTGGTAAGGAGCGTAAGCCTCAGCAATCTCTTCACCGGTATAGGTTTCATTCCGGTAGCCAATCTTCTTAGCAGTTGCCAACCACTTCTTCCCGTGACCTGCTTTAGGTCCAGAAAGAGCATGCGCAATCTCATGCAAAATAGTTTGCTTCACATCATCTATGTCGTGAACCAAAGAAAGATATTTGCTAACGGTTATCTTCTTATCTGAATAGGAACATAAACCAGCTCTTCTTCGGCCATTATCAAAACCAAAACTCCACTGTCTATCTTCAAGATGCTCCAACATCAAAGACTCGGCTAAGGCTTGAATGTAATCCCAACGATCACAAACTAACCGCACCTTTTTCCCAGAATCCAGCTTTGCTTTCTCAACAAAACCCAGGTCCTCTAAAGCAGCCAACAACGAGAACTGGTCGACTCTTGCTCTAATCGAAACCCGAGTTAGTTTCAGTTGGTCAAATGCATAGTCAAGAACACTTCGAATAGCCTCAGCCAACCAAGCCATGCTCCCCAAAGCATCCTGTTCAACGACCAGAAAAGCACCTGGGCCTTTCTCGGTGAACTCCCCTAATGAAACAGTTCCTATAAGGCTCTGATCGGATTCTTTATAAACCTTCCAGCAGTTAGCCTCAACCTGACTGAAAACCAGTCCGGTTCCCTCGGTTTGGGGGCTCAATTTGGGGGCTTTAGCTATCATCGCAAGGCTAGGTTAACCCCGAAAGCTCTATAAAGCCTGACTTATCCACCGTTTTGTTGATAACTGGGATTTAATGGGGAAATCTTTTGGGTCTAAGTTTCAATTTTGTTAACTATTTGTTTGCCACGCTTAAATGAACTCTTGTTCCCAGCAAATTCCCAATAATCTCTTGCCTATGACTACAAACACAAAAAACACTGCTTCGGCAGGTGCAATCGAAACCAACGACGTAGCCCCAATCCCATCGGGCGAACGTCACGGCAAACCGTGGCATTTATTCACAGTTTGGTCGTCCCCGAACCTCGAGTTCGCAACCGTATTCGTCGGCGCTCTAGGAATTGGCTTTGGACTTAACGTCCTTCAGGCAATTCTTGCAGTTCTAGTCGGAAACGCATTAGCAGGTATCACCCACGGTATCTTCAGCACCTGGGGTCCAGAAGCTGGACTTCCTCAGATGGTGCTAGGCCGTAACGCTTTCGGCAAGATTGGAAACCTAGTTCCTTCAGGTCTCTCATTCCTTGTTGCAGGTATCGGTTGGTTCGCTGTTAACACTGTTTCCGGAACTCTAGCGCTATCAGCTCTTCTTGGCTGTGACGCAGTTCTAGCTCTACTTATCGTGATCGTTGCTCAGGTAGCTATCGCATTCGTAGGCCACAACCTAATCCAGGTTTGGGAGCGCTACACCTCTTACTTCCTAGCAGTAGTTTGGTTGTTTGTTGCTTACGTTGTGTTCACACACACAGGCGCATTCACACCTAGCGGTGCAGTTACTGGATTCTCATGGGTTGGCTTCACACTAACCGCAGGTGCAGCTTATGGTTACACCGCTGGTTGGACTCCATTTGCTTCTGACTACACCCGTTACCTACCTGCTAACACAAACAAGACCCGTCTAGGTCTTGCTGCTGGTCTAGGAAACTTCCTAAGCACAACAATCTTGATGTCATTGGGTGCTGTTGCATTCAACCTAATTGAGACTGCTGTTGGCGATGCTAACGGTGGACAGTTCGTTGTCTTCGGTCCAAACCCAACATCAGTATTCACTGGTGCTCTAGGTAACGACACCTTGGCTAAGGTAACCCTATTTGCAATCGCAATCGGATCTATCTCAGCTAACGTGCTAAACGTTTACTCTGGTGCAATGTCCTTCCTAGCCCTAGGCGTAAAGCTTGGCTTCAAGACCCGTCGTGCAATCATGGTTGCAGTTGCCGGTGTTCTTGGTGGTATCACCGCTTACTTCGGTGTTACTAACGGCGACGTAGGTCACTCACTAGAGAACTTCCTATTGGTTGTTGCTTACTGGGTTGCTCCTTGGATTGCAATCGTTCTTGTTGAACGTCTGCTTTCTGGTGGCAAGGATGCTGGTGCACGCGCACTTGCTCCTAAGAACACCTACGCCGGAGTTATCTCATTCGTTATCGCTGTAGTTGTGGCTATTTACTTCTTCTCTAACCAGGTTGAGTACAAGGGCCCACTAGCAGGCGACTACGGTGACATCGCGGCACTTGTTGGCTTCGTGCTTGCAGGTGGACTATACGCAATCCTTCGCAGTGTTCTTGGCGAAGCAAAGAAATAACTAAACCCTAATAACTAGGAGCCTCGGCTATGGAATTCAAAGTTGGTCAGATCTTCGCAACAGACGAAGAGAAGCTAGCGGTGGCCATAGCCGAGGCTCATTTAGGTTTATCAGAAGGTGGCATTCCTATTGGAGCTGCTCTCTTTGATAAAGACGGAGCTCTTCTAGGTTCCGGTCACAATCTTCGCGTCCAACAAGGTGACGCTTCTATGCACGGTGAAACCAGTGCATTTAGAAACGCTGGAAGACAGCGTTCATACAAACACGTAACCCTAGCTACCAGCCTCTCCCCTTGCTGGTACTGCTCAGGTCTCATTCGTCAGTTCAACATCGGCAAACTGCTAGTTGGCGACGACATCAATTTCAAGGGTGGTCAAGACTGGGTTCAAGAACACGGCTGTGATGTCACAGTCATGAACGATCCAGGTCTTATCAAAGTGATGGGCGATTTCATCATCGCTAACCCAACTCTTTGGAATGAAGACATCGGGGAAGACTAAACCCCTTGAAGCTTAGTTTCACCTCAACAACATTTGAATGGCGAGGCCCTGCCCCATTCATGTTTGCAAAAGTTCCAGACAAACAAGCAGAACAAATCAAAGAAGTTAGCGAGATGCTCACCTATGGCTGGGGCGTTATCCCTTGCACAGTGACTATAGGGAAAACATCAGCCACCACTTCCCTCTTCCCCAAAGATGGTGGCTACCTAGTTCCAATCAAGGTTGCTTTGAGTAAGCCTGAAAACATAGGTCTAGGTCAGTCGGTAAAGATACAGTTGGAGTTCAACACCTAGTCACTTCCGAAAGGGAATAAGAATGAAACTGAGCAAAAGAGAACACGATGCTCTCGTTGCGGCAAAAGTCACAGAGTTCACATCTCAGGGTTGGCAAGTAGAGGGTTACTTTAACGACACAGTGGTGCTGTCGAAGAGGAAGAAACTGAGTTTCCCACTTCATCTTTTCTTGGCTCTAATTACCGGTGGACTTTCCCTTATTTATGTTCTCGTGAAGCTGGTTAACGGAGATCGAGAATCTATGACTATTCGGGTCAGGGATGACGGGGAAATCCGTTACATCTAGCCAGGAACTTTTCGGTATGACTTACTTCAGGTAACCTGAAACCAATCAGAAATGGAAGCAGAAAGAGAGGTGTCCATGGATACAGGTAGTGGGAATTCAAACTTCGATTGGGATAAGTTTCATGAAGAGTTAGAAGAGTTCAACTCAAGATTTAAAGGTCTTTTTCTAGGGCCTAAAGATGAAGTGCCTGCTGAACTCGTTGAAGAGTTGCTGGCTGTGCACATAAAATTGACCACGCAGCAGCTTGATCTCTTAGAGAGCCAGGAGGTGGAGCTTGCGGAGCAGAAAGATCAACTAATTGCTCTTGTAGAAAATCAAAATTTCTGGCTTTATGTCACTATGGTCCAAAATCTCGCAGACAAAATCAAGTGCAACGAAGGAATGCTCGCTAGAAATGCCGCATTAATCGAAACCTTTAACACTAAATAATTAATAATCCCCCGTTAACATTGAGAAACCCCGGTCCTCGTGAGAAGGAACCGGGGTTCGTGCGCTCCCCGGGAATCGAACCCGGAACCCACTGATTAAGAGTCAGTTGCTCTGCCTATTGAGCTAGAAGCGCATTGCCTAGGGCAACGATTCCTAAGAATACCAGTTTTATAGGCATTAGACCAAGTTTGAACCTAGGTCATCTTTGACTAAATTAGAGGCATGACAACACTAAGTACCGGCTCTAAAGCCCCTGCAATCAAACTAAAGAACCAGGACGAGGAACTCGTATCTTTGGCAGAGTTCAAAGGCAAGAAAGTTATCGTCTATTTCTACCCAGCTGCTTCAACCCCAGGTTGCACCAAGCAAGCTTGTGATTTCCAAGAGAACATGTCAGTTCTGAAGAAGGCTGGCTATGTTGTTTTGGGTGTCTCCCCTGATGCTCCAGCCAAGCTAACCAAGTTCCGCAAGAACGAGGGTTTGAAGTTTGATCTGCTCTCTGATCCAGAGATGAAGACCATCAAGGCTTACGGTGCTTTTGGTGAGAAGAGTATGTATGGGAAGGTTTACGAAGGTTTAATTCGTTCGACTTTCGTTATCAGTGAGAACGGCAAGATTGAGCACGCTCTATACAACGTGAAAGCCACTGGCCACGTTGCTATGTTGCGCAAAGTACTAGAGGTCTAGTCTCGGTTTTCTTGGGTTGCTGCCACTATTTGTTTATTGAATAGGGTCAGCAACACTGCTATCGATGGAACTGCAATAAGTAGTCCACCTAAGATGCTTGCTTCAAAAGTTCCAAGTGCAATTGTTAGTTGAATCAGTTGCCAAAACACTCCAGCACTTCGTGCCCAACGCTTGTGTTTGATGATTGCTCTTGCTCCCAGGGTTAGCCACACGGCCGCTGCTCCGGTTAGCACCCCTAAAGCTGAGTCTGTGACCGGTGCTTTTGCAGCCCCTGTGATCATGGCTGCAATTGTTGCTCCGGTGGCCACATAAAGAACCAGGGCTTCGAGCAAATAGGCAACGGCTAGACCCTTCAGGGTCAGCTCAACATTCAACTTAGGCATAACATCAAGCCTAAATGGGGTATTTACAAACAGCCTTCGTTGTGAAAAAATAGGTCTAGTTGCGATTCATGCAGGTAAGCCAAAAACAGACCTTTTACGGGTTTTATCTGGCTTGCCAATATTCGATCTAAGGAACATAAATATATGGAACTGCCATGGCTAACCGAAGCTCGCTGTCGAACAGAAGATCCAGAACTGTTCTTTCCAGTGGGAAATACGGGCCCTGCAGTTGAACAAATCGAACAGGCTAAAAGCATCTGTCGTGAATGCAAAGTGACCACAAACTGTCTTGAGTATGCAATCAAAGAGAACCAGGACAATGGTGTTTGGGGTGGACTTTCAGAAGATGAGCGTAAGTCGCTAAAGCGCAAATATGCTCGTGCTCGCCGTTCAGCTTAAGCTAACGGAACCTCAACGCTTACTGTTGTTCCAGCAGATTTATCTGCAAGGAATTCTATTTTTCCTCTGAGTTCACCTTCAACAAGTGTCTTAACAATCTGAGTTCCAAGACCAGCTAGCACCCTATCCTCGGCTAACCCCACCCCGTCATCAGCAACTGAGATCATGAGCTTCTTAGCTTTTCTGGCAGCTGTGACAGTCAGATGACCAGTTCTATTTGCAAGACCATGTTCATAGGCATTAGTAACAATCTCAGTTAGAACAACGGCTAACGGTGTTGCAACCTCACTCGGGATTCTCCCAAACTTTCCTATTCGCAAGTTAGTCACTTTGGCGTTATAGGCAGCTGCTAATTCAGCAACCATGGCAATAATTCGGTCAAAGACCTCATCAAAGTTCACATCCTGAGCTAAACCTTCAGAAAGCGAATCGTGAACAACTGCGATAGCTGCAACTCGTCTTTCAGCATCGGATAGTGCTTCTAAAGTCTCAGGAGATTTGCTTCTGCGACCCTGGATGCGAAGCAAAGAAGCAACTGTTTGCAGGTTGTTTTTCACTCTGTGGTGGATCTCACGGATAGTGGCATCCTTGGTGATCAATTCACGTTCCTGGCGTCTTAGTTCTGTCACATCTCGACAGAGCAGGATAGCTCCGGTGTGCTTATCGCCATCAAAAATAGGGATTGCTCGAACTGATTGAACCGATCCGGCACCCTCAATATCTGCTCGCCAAGCTGCTCGACCGGAAACCACCATTGGGAGGTTTTCATCGATGTTGCTTCGGCCCTTGTTAAGTGAATCTGTGATGTCGCTAAGACGGCGACCCTCCATCTCACCAACAACACCTAGTTTGTGAAAAGCAGAGATACCGTTCGGTGAGGAGAAGACAACAGCGCCGGTTTCATCGAGGTGCAAAAGACCATCGTTCACACGAGGCGCTCCCCTTCGTGGAGCGCTCTGCTCTGAGAACATTGGGTAACTACCGTAAGTGACCATTTCTAGAAGTTTGTCACCTAAGGAAGCTAGGTTGATTCTGGTTTTGTTTGGAGCTGCTGCTTCAACCAGGTTGGTGTGTTTGGTAACGACGGCTATCGGTGATGGTGTGATGTCAGTTCCGCTTTTGAAATTCAATCTTCTAAAAACCGGAATGGCACTGAGTCTTGCTGGAACACCTTGATATTCATCAAGCTGACCAAATTCAACAATCTCACCTGATTTATAGGCTTCAGAAACTAGGTTGGCCCAAGCTTTTTCTAGAGGCTTGCCCGTGATGTCTCTATAAAAAACAGTGGCAGCGCTCGAAGGTCTTGCATGTCCAGCGGCAATAAAACTTCCTTCGCCATCTGGAATCCAAAGCACTAGATCTGCAAAGCTCAGATCTGCAATAACCTGCCAGTCGGCAACCAAAGCATGCAGCCATTCGATGTCAGGCGCGTGAGTCTGACCATGCTGCTTCATTAGATCTGAAAGTGTGGACACCTAAGAAAGTTTAGCCACGCTATGACTCTTTCTAGAGGTCAGCATCACGATTTTTGATAGATCGCTAAAGCCTTTGCGTGCTGGTGTTGACCGTTTTAGTAGTGCTAGTGGTAAGCCGTTGCGTAAGCATCTATCTAGATTCTCGGGTTCATCAGGAATAAAGCAATCAATTCGAAGTTTGGCTAATTGTTCAAAACTCTCAGCAAGTTCATCCTTAGCGCTAGGTCCCAGAGCTGATGTTCTAAAGCGATTTACCACCACTATTGGCTCTAACGAACTACCGGTTTCAGCCAGGAACTCGCAGGCTTCGAGAAAGCGTTTGGCTGAGACGCTGTCTGCTCCACTAATCAAAATCAACTTGCTTGATTTGGTCAAAACATCTTGAAGAAGTGCATCATGATTTGATTCCGCCAAAGACGGATGAATCATCGAGGTTTCAGAGTGAACGGCCACCGGAAGATCAAGGACCACATGGTCAACAAAGCCGGTTATCGCTTCAAAGAGCTTTTGTAGGCGTTGTGGGGTGACTTCATTCCAGCGCTTAGGGTTAGCTAGACCCGGCAACAGGGTAAGTTCGTTTCGCCCAAGTGAAATGGCTACGGTTAGTCTCTGGAACTCCTGAAAGCTGAGCCTGCCCTGCTCAGCAAGTCTCAAAACCGCAGATAAACCAGCAGGAGTGTCAACTAAACCCAGCTGCAAAGCCAACGATGGTGAAAGAGTGTCGAGATCCATAAGCAAGACCTTCTGACCTGCCAGAGCCAGCTCGGTCGCTAGGTTTATTGCCACCGTGCTCCGTCCCGGTGAACCCGTACCTGACCAACAGGCAATCACGTTGATTGGATAGGCAGATTCGTGTTTAGGAGCGGTTTCCTTTTCCCCAACCACCGCTAAATGTGATGGCCTTCTTCGAGTAGTCATGGTTGCGCTCATTTGGCTAATACCGCAATCACCACAAGTTTCTGCGCAATGGCATTCACTACCGATCTAATCTCAGCTTGATTCACGCAAACCTCGATGGTCTGAACACTTTGGCTTAGAGCATCTGTTGTTGTGTTAGCACTTAGTAACTCGGCACCAGAGACAATCTGGATAGGTATTGCATTGGCTGTGTAATTTGGTTGTCCAGACCAGATGTCCAATAGGTCACCGGTGTGAATGCTTGAATTCAATGTCATACCGAGCGAGAGTTTCATAGCTGTGCAAGTGGATACTGGTTCAGGTATCAGTGCTGAAGCTGGGATCAGCTCCCCTGCCCTGAAAGGCTTAGTCAGGAACCACGAAGACATTTTGCTTTCAGTTTGAACATACTCTTGTGATTCGTCTTTGAGATCAATTAGAACTGAATCCGAGTTAGCCTCACTGAGTTGCGTATAAGAAGAAAGGTCGTTTCTTGCAACCAGGAAATACTTTCCAGGCGGTGTCACACCAACCCCGCTTACCCAAACAGCAGCAATTAACAGGCTAAAGATTGTCACGATAAGTAGTCGATTGCGTCTTGAGCCCATGCGACTGGTGAGCTTGACCTTTCGGTTACGCTTTCTCATCAAAATTGCCATCCTGCAATGCTTATCTATTTCACAGGAGTTTGCTCAGGTTCTCCACAGCAATACATTTCACCGAAGGAAGCGGAACAAGTTGGTTTCCAATTAGCAGCCAATCTCCATCAACTGACCTAAGCTCGCCATAAACATCAGGGACTTGTTTATCGAAACTAATGCGTAGAACCAGCTCAGTGAATTTCTGTTCAAGTAATTCTGCAAGCCCGTAGTCGCTTGGTAAAAGCTCTCGATCTCCATCTAGAAATAAAACTGATTGAATAAACCGACTCGGAAATATTCGCCAATTAGCAACTGAGACGAAACCAGCTATGAAATCTATTCCCCTAATCGGTGAGGTTAGTAAAAACGAACTTTGGTCATCATCTAAAAGGCTTATTCGAACCTTCTTCGAAACACTTGTTGACTTCATTGGTTTTGATTGAGATTGAAAATATCCTTGTGCTTCTAGATCTTCAAGTGTTGCTTCGATGTTCATTTCAACATTGTGATTGCTTTATGCAATCGTGATGAAAAACTATCCACAATCTTTGTTCCCAGTTAGCTTAAAGCACTTGTTATTGGGTATCTTGGATTTTATTCATGCCGGGGGGAAGTTCTTGAAGGATGTCACCACAGGCAAAAAGCACCACTAAACGCAAAGTTTCAAACCCTATTGAGTCTGACGACTACTTCGGAACTCATTTCACAAGCACCGCCAAACTTGGCGATCCCCGACCGGTTCTAGCGTTCTTGGCCCAAGCAGTAATCGAAACCCTAGCTGGAATTAGAGACATCGAACAAAGCGCTAGATGGCTAACTGACGGTGTTTATCAGCAGCTGCGACTAAAGGCTCAAGAAGCCAGTCGAGCAAGAGCCCAAAGCCAAGCCAAGATCCTCCGACCAAACCTTGCCATAGGCAAAATAACCACTTTTAGCCCTAGAGACGGCGTTATTGAGGGTGTTGTAATAGTTCACAACCAAGGTAGAGCCCGAGCCGTAGCTATTCGCCTAGAAGGCTATAACGGACGCTGGAGAGCCAAAACTCTAGCTGTTCTATAAAGAATTACTTCTTGAAGAACGAACTCCCTGGTCCGTCTTCAGCCTTTGGCTTCTGAACTCCAGGACCCTTAACCACTGTGTCACCAGATTCACTCGGTGCTGAGAAAGTCAGATTGGTTGGAGCTGGTGTTTGAGCCTGAGACTCAACCTGAACATCTAGGTTGAATAGGAAGCTAATCGACTCTTCCTTGATCGCACCCATCATCTGGTTGAACATGTTGTAACCCTCACGCTGGTACTCAACAAGTGGATCACGCTGAGCCATCGCACGAAGACCAATACCCTCTTTGAGGTAGTCCATTTCATAAAGGTGATCGCGCCACTTTCTATCTAGAACAGAAAGAACAACACGACGTTCAAGTTCGTGCATCGCAACCTCGCCAACCGCAGCTGCACGGTTTGCATAAGCAATACGTGCATCCGAGATCAGTTCCTTAGTCAACCAAGCTCTGGTCAACTTAGATCTTGAACCAGCTTCAGCCAAAACTTCTTCGATGGTTAGTCCAATTGGATAAATAGATTTCAAGTCATTCCATAGTGCTTGAAGGTCCCAATCGCTACCGGCATTGTCTTGAATGCTTGATTCAACAATTTCAACAACAACATCAACAAGGAAAGTGTCAACACGACCGGTTAGGTCATCACCAGCAAGAATGTGACGACGGTCAGCATAGATTGCTTCACGTTGACGGTTTAGCACATCGTCATACTTCAAAACGTTCTTACGAATTTCAGCGTTACGAGCTTCAACCTGACCTTGAGCAGATGCAATAGATTTGCTCACTAAACCAGATTCGATTGCCATGTCATCTGGAACATTAGATCTGTTCATCAGAGCAGCAGCCGCACCTGAGTTGAATAGTCTCATTAGATCATCGGTCAATGAAAGATAGAAACGAGATTCACCAGCATCACCTTGGCGACCTGAACGACCACGAAGCTGGTTATCAATGCGACGAGATTCGTGACGCTCTGTTCCTAGAACATACAAACCACCAACAGCAATAACCTTCTCCGCTTCGGTAGCAACCTGCGCCTTGATATCTTCATAGGTCTTAGCCCAAGCTGCTTCATACTCTTCAGGCTTCTCAACTGAGTCAAAGCCCTTCTTAGCCAAAGCTTCATAAGCTAGGTGCTCAGCGTTACCACCGAGCATGATGTCAGTTCCACGACCAGCCATGTTGGTTGCCACGGTAACAGCACCTAGACGACCCGCCTGAGCCACGATAGATGCTTCACGGGCGTGGTTCTTAGCGTTTAGAACTTCGTGTCTAACCCCTCGCTTAGCAAGGAGCTTAGACAGATATTCGCTCTTTTCAACGCTGGTAGTTCCAACCAAAATAGGTTGGCCAGTTTGGTGGCGCTTAGCAATATCTTCAACCACCATGGCAAATTTGACCTGCTCGTTCTTATAGATCAAATCTGCCTGATCAATACGAACCATTGGCTTATTGGTAGGTATTGGAACTACACCGAGCTTGTATGTGCTCATGAACTCAGCAGCTTCGGTAGTTGCAGTACCGGTCATACCGGCAAGCTTTTTATACATTCTGAAATAGTTCTGCAAAGTAACAGTTGCTAGAGTCTGGTTCTCTGCCTTAACAGCAACACCTTCTTTAGCTTCAATAGCCTGGTGAATACCCTCGTTATAGCGACGACCCTCAAGGATACGACCGGTGTGTTCATCAACGATTAGCACTTCACCGTTCATGACCACATAGTCCTTGTCACGCTTGAATAAAGCCTTAGCTCTAATTGAGTTGTTCAAGAATGAAATCAATGGAGTGTTAGTCGATTCATAAAGGTTTGAAATACCTAGGTAGTCCTCAACTCGAGAAATACCAGGCTCCAAAATACCCACGGTGCGCTTTTTCTCATCAACTTCATAGTCAACAACCGGCTGAAGCTTTTCAGCAATCTTTGCAAACTCATTGAACCAACGGTTAGCTTCACCTGAAGAAGGACCTGAGATGATCAGAGGTGTTCTAGCCTCGTCAATCAAAATAGAGTCAACCTCGTCCACGATTGCAAAGAAGTGCTCACGCTGAACTAGCTCACCAGAAGATGAAGCCATGTTGTCTCTTAGATAATCAAAACCAAACTCGTTGTTGGTTCCATAAGTGATGTCACACAAATACTGTTCACGACGAACATCTGGGGTCTGACCAGAGATGATAATTCCAGTTGACATTCCTAGGGCACGATAAACACGACCCATCAATTCACCTTGGTAACTAGCCAAGTAGTCATTGGTTGTGATCACGTGAACACCGCGGCCAGCAATAGCGTTCAAATAAGCAGGCAAGGTTGCAACCAGAGTCTTACCTTCACCGGTACGCATTTCTGCGATGTTTCCAAAGTGCAGTGCTGCACCACCCATGAGCTGAACATCAAAGTGTCGTTGACCAAGGGTTCGCTTAGCTGCTTCACGAACTGCAGCGAAAGCTTCTGGCAAAAGATCGTCTAGGGTTTCACCGGCAACGTAACGCTCACGAAGTGAGGCGGTTTCGTGCAGTAGGTCCTCATCGCTAAGTGCCGCGAAGTCCTGCTCAAGGCCATTGACTGAGTTAACTACTGAACGTAGCTTGGCAAGAATCTTGCCTTCACCGGCACGAAGTAAACGGTCGATAATTGACGCCAAAGTAAGCTCCAAACGCTATGTGGTCATTCCATTCAATCTTAGACTGCACAGGCCAGCCCCAAACTGTCCCCTATTTAGAGGGATTTCTAGGCCCAGTCTGGGCAAAAACACAGAAACCAGCCACTTTCACCCCTGAATCCGTAAGGGTCCGGTAGGCCTCATTTAGGGTCGCTCCAGTGGTCAGAACATCATCCAGGAGTATCACTGGGGCTTCCATAGACCTAGCCCCAATAACCCGGAAGGCTGCCTCCAGATTCTCAACCCTCTCTTTAGGACTAAGTAATACCTGGTCCTTTCGATCTCTTCCTGAGACCAAGATGTTGGCAACGCTAATACCCCTACCTTTTCTTGCCAAGGCCCTAGCCATAAGCAAAGTGTGATTGAACCCTCTCATTCGATAGTTAGCCGGTGAGGAAGGAATTGGAACAAGTACCACCTCCTGCTCATAGGGCCAAAGCTTGGCAAGTTCAGAAGCAACTATTGGAATCAACGCGGTGATGCCCGACTCTTTGATTGCTCGAACAACTTTGGAACTCTCATCGTTATAACTTGTGAAACTAAATCCCGAGAGATTTCCTAACTTTGCCTGCGATGGTTGAAGTTTTAGTTCTCCTAAACACCTCGAACAAATCGGAGACCCAGGTTTAGAACAAAGCACACATGGAGACGGAAGGAATAAATCTAGGAACACAAAGCAATCATGCGTTTGAAATAACTTACTTGGACGAACTGCTTATGTGCTGTGGAGAACTAAGCCTTTTCAACAGTTAGTGGAAGCGGTGATTCGTATTCAGTGACACCGTGCAACTTTGGCAGAGTCAATCTGAAACATGCTCCAACCCCAGGCTTAGCTGTGACTTCAAGTCTTCCATTATGAAGAGTTGCATCTTCATAGGAGATAGCCAGACCAAGACCGGTTCCACCGGTGGTTCTCTTTCTTGATGGATCTGCTCGCCAAAAACGATTGAACACCTGAGACACTTCTGACTCATTCATTCCAATACCGCTGTCGGTGACTGTAACAGCAACTGCGTCTTTGTTTTGAGCAACGCGAATCTTGACTGGTCGACCTTCGCTGTGTTCAATTGCGTTGGTGAGCAAGTTATTGATTACACGTCCAATACGAATAACATCCATCTCACATATAACCGAACCACTTGGAACAGCCGCATCAAGATAAACACCTTTACTGTCTGCAAACTGCTGAATGCTTCCAAGTGCAGTTCCAACCACACCGTTCAAGTCTTGTTCTTCAAACTCCGGCTGCACTTGAGCAGCGTCATACCTTGAGATTTCTAGCAAGTCAGCTAACAACTTATCGAAGCGGTTCATCTGGCTATGCATGATTTCAATTGAACGACGTTCGTCATTGCCAAAATCATCACGCTTAGCGTGCAAGATATCTGCCGACAGACGCATAGTGGTCAACGGGGTTCTAAGTTCATGAGAAACATCAGATACGAATCGCTGCTGCATGGTT
>Ga0114963_10000147_pt1 | contig 44261 bp, 39 predicted proteins | sample C_131016_EF_Meta_FD_87019 | JGI IMG/M metagenome (GOLD analysis project Ga0114963, IMG submission 87019) | Freshwater microbial communities from Lake Croche, Canada to study carbon cycling - C_131016_EF_MetaG | ecosystem: Environmental > Aquatic > Freshwater > Lake | place: Lake Croche, Canada... | reverse complement strand
CTTGCATTACATCCTGCAAAGCCAGGTATAGCGGCCGTATTACCCACGTAGCCACCCTTCATTAACACATTCAACTGATATTGGAATGAGGTGGTTCCTTGTGTCCCCACGCCGTCCGCAGGAATCTTTGAAGCGGCGGCCACCACGTGAGCATGGTAATGATAGCCAATACCATCATGATTATGACCACCGAAATTATCCAAAGCGGTCGTCTTTCCCAGCATCGTCGTATCCGAACTGCGGTATACCCCAAATAAAGCAATACCGTCATATCCAAATCCAATCAGCGGAGGGTGGGTTTTATTGGTGTAGTCGATATCGTTGTAAACCGTCGTGTAGAGAGGGCTTGCCGAACTACCTTCAGCATACCCATCTGCATGGCAATGTGGCCCACCTCCACCTTGCCCAACGTGACAGCCGTTGGCAGTTAACTCGCCGATAAATTGCGAAGGTGTCAAGGTATTGTTGAAAACAGGAAACATTACTTGCCCATCAATCATCATTCCGTTGTCGGCGGCACTGGCATAGCTATAGACATTCTTGATGTAGTTACTACAGGATGATGAAGTGCAATCAGAATAAAGCGTATGGGCATAACTATTTGTTGTTACATCTGTGACCTGCCCATAATTTTTTAATGGGATGGCAGTGATGTAATTATCTAGATTGCTATATCGCGTTACTCTCGAGCAGGGATAACCTCCACCAGAACAACCCGTAACCGCCAATCCACCGGGTGGCTTTGGATTATCTAACATTAGATGAGGCGAGGAAGGATTACCGTAACTCACTATCATCATGAAAGGATGATAGGTCCCCGTAGAGTCTTGCTCATTGGTGTACCAAACATAAGGCACCATATTCTGCCCCGGAGTTCCATCAGCAATGGCGTCACTGGCTAATTTTCTGGATAGCAGAGAATCCCTAAATGCAGTGTAAACCGAAGCGTCATACCTCAGGGTTTGCCCCTTGGTTGCAAGCGTTGAAATGATTGTTGCTAAGTAGCTATCGGCCTTTGATTTCGTTGTTGCATCCCCACCTGCCGTTGTGACCTGATTTTGATATTTGGCATTGATAGTCTTGTAAATACTTCCCGATGTTCCTTCAATCTGAGTGGTTGTGACCTTTGTTATGAAAGGATTAGGAGGATTCTGAGCGGTTGAGGTAGAGACATAAGCTTGAGAAGCCGGGTTCATTCTGGTGGGAACACCAAAGTTGTCTGAGGGCGTATACAGGTAAAGCTTGGTTGCGGATGTCGAAGAAGCCACTAGCTTGAATGCCCCAGCCGAATAGCTCACATAGTAGCCAGCCCCCGCCGAATTAAAGGCCGTGTCTTCCGTGTAGGTAGCTAAATATGTTGAAGCGTTATAAGAGTACAGATACCTTTTTTGCGCTCTTAAATAATGAGTTGTGTTGTCATACGAAAAAACAACATACCCGTAAGTCGTCGTTGCTTTACCAAAGTTATTTCTAAATTTCAGGGTATATCCATTCGTAGAGTCTGAATCCAATGAATTATTTGGATGTAGGTGCGAATCAATTCTGAAATAACCTGAGGCATCGGTTGAGTTGGATACAACTTGAAATAGCATCGACAAATAACCCTGAAGGGTAGTCGACGTCATCAAGTTACCCGAAGTCGCTGTATATCCCGTGCTAGCGCTATAGGTCGAGCCAATTGATAAAAAGTTGGCTGTGGTGTTGGGCGCAGCAGCAGTTCCGGGCGTTGCAGAATCAGAAATCATATATCTGCTTCTGCTGGTAAATGCACTTGCAACAGTCAAGGTTGGAACCTTGGTATAGGACAGAAGGGATGCGAATTGCGCCGGACTAGCATACTGGGAGCACGAAGTTGCGCTTGCACAAAGACCGCCCACGCTAGTGATGCTCTTAATTGTTACAACAACATTGTAGTAAGTCTTGGTTGTCGCAGATGTAGTGATATTGATGGCAGGAATCGTTAAAGTGCCAGTGGTGCTGTTATAGGTGTCATAACTTGAGGCTGATACAGACCCGGTTGTCGTTCCTGCAGATACAACCGTACCCAAGACAGCGGTGACATTGCTGTAATAACGCGTGTCGCTAAATTGGACAATAGGAGCGGTCAACACACCCGTTGTCGTACTCCAGGTGTCAATTGAATGCGCATAATTTACAAAGAAGAGAGCAAAGCAAGTCAAAAAGTACTTCTTTAAAATATGGCGCACGTTAAAAACCCTGGCAAAAAAGGCAACAAAGGAATGGGGTAGATTAGGAATTGAAGCGTGGAGGCAATGTCAAAACCATACTACTATATACACTTTCGTAAAGTGAACTGCTTCACATTTCACTCAAAATACCTGAGCTAAAAAATGAAGAACTTACTCTCTAATTTGAGAGTGTCAAAATGGACTGAAGCCCTCAATCCATATCATTACCCAAATATCACCACGCCCCTATTTTTAATCGTTTTTATTTCCCTGGATGGTTGGGGGCAATCCGATGATCCAAAACCTGCGCTCACACCCATTGTTGTTGAAGAACACTATGGAAATTCAGTTGGGGTGTCTGAGACGGCTTCAGAAGGCGTCGTGCAAGGAAGGTTGATTCAAGACATTCCGATATTACGGCCTGGCGAAGTGTTAGAAACCGTGCCAGGTTTGGTCGTCACCCAACACTCTGGTGACGGTAAAGCCAATCAATATTTTCTGCGTGGCTACAACTTAGACCACGGAACAGATCTGGCCATTAGCGTTAATGGAGTGCCGAGTAATATGCCTTCCCATGCGCACGGCCAAGGCTATGCTGATCTCAATTATTTAATTCCAGAATTGGTCAGTGATATTCGTTATCGCAAAGGCCCTTATGCTGCGGAAAACGGTGACTTTTCTGCGGCAGGTTCAGCAGACATCCATTACCAAAGGGGATTAAACCAAGGTTTTGCATCTGCCACCATGGGAAGCTATGGTTACCAAAGATTACTTGCCGCAGACTCTACAACTTTTAATGCGTCAGACCTCACGCTTTTAGGGGCAGTCGAGGTTCAACACTCTGATGGACCTTGGACTTCTCCGGAGGGGCTCAAAAAGCTGAACACACTTTTGCGACTGTCTGGCGGGGACCAAGGTGAGGGATGGACGCTTGATGCCATTCATTACACTGCCCATTGGAACTCCACTGATCAAGTCCCCTTATCACTGATTCAATCTGGTGCCCTTGGTCGATTTTCTGCTTTAGACCCCACTGATGGGGGTAACACGGGGCGCGATATTCTATCGATGGAATGGCATAGTCTTGACGATGAAGGGGGTTCATCCTTATCCGCCTACCTTCAACACTACCGACTTCAACTCTGGTCGGATTTCACTTTCTATAAAAAACAGGGTAAGGGTGCCCCCAACTCAACTCTTCCAAGTGATCAATTTGAGCAAGTGGAGAACCGCACTATTCAAGGTTTACATTTTGCCCATCATTGGAATCAGTTTTGGGGTGAATTCAAATCCAGCAGCGAAGTGGGCGCGCAGCTACGCCACGACAACATCAATGTGGGATTGCTTCAAACGCAATCTAGAATTCCTTTCAATAATGTGACTTCAGACCTCATTAGTGAAACTTCTGCTGGCGCTTATTTTAAGAACACACTTTATTGGAATACTTGGGCGAGGACTGTCGTGGGCGTGAGGCAAGACTGGGTTGGGATGAATATGCATTCCAACATCGTGACGCAGAATTCTGGCAGCGCTTCAGATCAAAAGCTTTCGCCTAAATTTTCACTCATATTGGGGCCCTGGGAAAAAACTGAATTATTTTTAAGTGAAGGTCATGGATTCCATAGTAATGATGCTCGCGGTGTCATCGATAAAATTAACCCTTCCGATTTAAGCCCCACCACAAGAGTTCCAGCCCTTGTTGCGGCGGAGGGAAAAGAAATTGGGATGCGAACTTTGGCATTCTCAGGACTGGAAAGCTCAATTGTAGTGTGGACTTTAGAAAGTAATTCTGAACTTGTTTACACCGCGGATTCAGGCACCACAGACCCTAAAGGAAGCAGCAAAAGATTGGGAGTGGAATGGAACAATCACTATTCCTTTATGCATTGGTTATTGATCGACGCAGACTTTGCTTGGACACATGCTCGATATGCCCAAATGAACGCCAACGGCGGAACAGGAAATTACATTCCCAATGCGATTCCCCGAGTTGCTCGTATCGGGGTCACTGCCCATCCTATTCAAGGATGGGCAGGTTCTTTAGAGTTTAGGTATTTCAGCGACTATCCCTTAACACAAGATGGAAGCCTGCAAGCTCCCTCGTCCGTAGTCACAAATCTAAGATTACAAAATCAGATCGCACCCAATATCACGCTGGCGTTGGATGCTCTCAATCTTTTCGACAGACAATACTTTGATATTGCGTATGGTCAGGACTATCAAGCCTCCCCGACCGCCACCATAGTTAACCAGGGAGTCACGATTCACCCCGGTGAACCGCGCACATTCCGTTTAACGCTCAAGCTCTCAATTTGATCAGAACATGAGGCGGGGTTTAACCTCCTAATGAGTGTTTAATTTTCGGTTGCTTTAAGTAGGCAATTTCCCATTTGGGAAAAATATTTGTTAGTCAGCTCGGTTGGCACAACAAATTTTTTTGTTCCGCTGTGGTCTGAATCTAGCGCCAATAAACCTTTAGCACGCAAAGTCTTCAAGCGGCGGTGCACAGTGCGCGGGGAAATATCTTCCACCATTTCCATGGCATCCATTACCCCAATATTTTTGCCAGAAAACCATGCGATAGCGAAAAGATGCATCAATCTTTCCTCGGTTGCATCCATTTTGGGAAGTTCAGGCAAATCCCTGACACCTTGAGCTAAGGATAAGAAAAGCATGTACAGCTGAGAAGGGGTTTGCATGGATTCATCTATTGAAGTATTGATTTTGTCTGAATTGCCAAAAAGACCTTTTCAATACTAACTGAGTGGAATCTGGTTTTATTTACAAACTATGTAACTGATTCGGGCAAATTAAATGGAACGAAGTCGATGGGGTGAATTTGAAACTTTTTTTCATGCGGATCATGCTGCAACGCAACGTTTATAAATCAAAAAAACCTGTCTTAATGCTTACACCTGAAGGAGTATTTAAGGTATCTTTCACAAATAATGACTTAGGCATTAAGTATTTCTTAATGTTTTATAAGAATCGCTTGTAGTTGAACACGGGGATAATAGTTTGTAGTCAAAACCCCTAAAAACAAAACGACTGTAGGGTGTTGCCGCACCCGAATAAAAGGAGAACAAACTCATGTTCGCTATGCTAGAAAAAGAACGTACCATCGCAGGAACTGGCTTTAACCGCTGGCTTGTCCCGCCTGCCGCACTCGCAATTCATTTGTGTATTGGCATGGCCTACGGATTCTCGGTATTTTGGAAACCACTTCAGGGTATTCTGCTTGGCGCTGATGGAAAGCCTATTGCTGCCTGCGCAGCAGGTGCGGTTACTTTCGCTGACAAATTTGCTGGCACCCTCCGCGCGCTGAGTGCTACCGACTGTAACTGGACTCAATTTGATTTGGGTTGGCTTTACACACTGTTTTTCGTTGTTTTAGGTTGCTCCGCTGCAATCTGGGGTGGTTGGCTTGAGCGCGCAGGCCCCCGCAAAGCGGGCTTAGTTTCTGCCCTATGCTGGTGTGGCGGTCTTCTGATCTCTGCAGCAGGGGTGTACCAACACCAGCTCTGGATGATTTGGTTAGGCTCGGGTGTGATCGGAGGGGTGGGCTTAGGATTGGGCTACATTTCGCCTGTATCAACCCTTATTAAATGGTTCCCTGATCGTCGCGGTATGGCAACTGGTATGGCCATCATGGGTTTTGGCGGTGGCGCAATGATTGGAAGCCCGCTTGCCACAATGTTGATGGCGAAATATGCAACCCCAAGCAGCCCCGGCGTTTGGGAAACGTTTGTAACCATGGCCGCCATTTATGCAGTGTTTATGTTGTTTGGTGCGATGGGCTATCGTGTACCGGCAACTGGATGGAAACCTGAAGGTTGGGAGCCACCGCAATCTGCTTCGGGCAGTACCATGATTGCATCACGTCACGTTCATCTTCATAACGCCCACAAAACGCCACAATTTTGGCTGTTGTGGCTAGTGCTGTGTATGAATGTCTCTGCAGGTATCGGCATCATCGGTGCTGCTTCGCCCATGATGCAAGAGACCTTTGCAGGAAACTTAATTGGCCATCCCGAGCTAGGTTTTACAGATCTAAAAGCCAATAAGGAGTTGCTTGCAAGCGCTGTAGCAATTGCAGCAGGTTTTGTGGGTTTACTCTCTTTGTTCAACATTGCTGGCCGATTTGTTTGGGCCTCTTCTTCTGACAAATTAGGGCGCAAACAGACCTATATCATTTTCTTTGTTCTGGGTACTGCCTTGTATTTGTTGGCCTCTAACTTTGCGGGTTCAAAGTCTTTGGGGCTTTTCGTAGCTTGTTTCTGTGTCATCGGTTCAATGTATGGCGGAGGTTTTGCAACTATCCCTGCTTACTTGGCAGATATGTTTGGTACACAGTTTGTGGGTGCGATTCATGGAAGACTGCTCACCGCTTGGTCTACCGCAGGAATTGTCGGGCCAGTTGTAGTGAACTATATGCATGATATGCGTCAGGAATCTAAAGTACCTTTTGATCAGATTTATGGTCCGATCTTTTATGTTCTCGCCGGTATGCTTGTAGTTGGTTTCGTTGCTAACTTGCTGGTTCGACCCGTGGATGAAAAATTCTTTATGTCAGACGAAGAATTGGCCAAAGAAAAGCAGTTAGCCCATGAAAAGTCAGAGGCTTCTGCCGCGAGCGCCAGTGGTCCTGTCAACAGTGAAACAAGTAGCATGATGACGGTGGTATTTGCCTGGTTAGCTGTAGGTATACCCTTAGCTTGGGGAGTTTCACTCACCGTTCAAAAAGCAGCCATTCTGTTTAAGTAATGACAGGTTTGGGTTAAATTTGCCCAAGTAATCATTCAATCTTAAAGGCCTGCCCGACTCATTTTGGGCAGGCCTTTTTGTTGTCAGTGAGGGCTTATCCTGCTTATGGTATCCTCATCATCCCTAAGAACTTAGTCTGTAAATTCAGGCTCTTGACTTCGCCTTGAACCCTGCAAAGCTGTACATCAGAACATTCGGCTGCCAAATGAACGAGTATGACTCGGAAAAAGTGGCACAACTATTGTGTGAGGCACATCAACTCGAAGTGACATCTCGACCAGAGGACGCAGATGTCATCGTCCTGAACACCTGTTCAATTCGAGAAAAAGCCGCAGAGAAAGTGTTCTCAGATCTCGGACGACTGCGTGAACTCAAAGAAGAGCGTCCAGATATAGTCATTGCAGTTGGAGGTTGCGTAGCAAGCCAGGAAGGAGAAGGTATTCTTAAGCGCGCACCATGGGTAGACATTGTGTTTGGTCCTCAAACCATCCATCGCGTACCAGAACTCATCCGTGCTCGCGCTCAGAGTGGCAAACCGCAGATTGATATTCGTTTTCCGGAAATTGAAAAATTTGATCACCTTCCCGCTCCACGTAAAGAAGGCCCCACTGCTTTTGTTTCAATCATGGAAGGATGCAGTAAATATTGTAGTTTCTGCGTGGTACCCTTTACCCGTGGTCCCGAGTTCTCTCGTCCCTTAGGTGACATTCTTGCTGAAGTGAGCGCTCTGACAGAAGAAGGTGTACAAGAAATCACTCTGCTAGGACAAAATGTAAATGCTTGGCGAGGACACTTAGATGATGGCAGTGAAGCAGACTTCGCTGATCTGCTAGAGTGGATCTGCGATATTCCCGAACTTGAAAGGCTTCGTTACACCACCTCGCACCCGCTTGAATTTAATCAACGCCTTATTGATGCCCACGCCCAGTTAGCAAAGCTTGCTTCGCACGTTCATCTACCCGTGCAATCGGGATCAGATCAAATCTTAGCCGCCATGAAGCGCGGTTATACCCGTCTTGAATACAAGTCGATTATTCGTCGCCTGAGGATTGCCAGACCCGGATTATCAATATCAACCGATATAATCGTAGGCTTTCCAGGTGAAACCGATGAAGATTTTGCACAGACGATGAAACTTGTTGAAGAAGTAGGATTTGACGGGAGCTTCAGTTTTCTCTATAGCCCGAGGCCAGGAACACCTGCCGCCAGCTTGAACGATGAAGTAAGCCATGAAATTAAAACTCAAAGGCTACATACTTTACTCGCAGCCACTGATGCTCAGGCAGCACGAATCGCGGAATCGATGGTAGGTTCGCATCAGCGGGTGTTGGTGACCGGCCCGGCGCGCAAAGATGCTCAGGAATTAGCAGCGCGAACAGACAACAATCGCGTGGTGAATTTCCCTGGCCCCGCTAGCTTGATAGGTCAATTTACTTACGTCACGATTACTGAAACCGCATCCCACAGCTTAAGAGGAGTATGGCGTGCCAGCACCTGATGTTGTTACATCTCGTGAATTAGATCTTTCTCCGGTCGATAACCATCGCCTTGCAAATCTTTGTGGCGTGCTGGATGAGAATTTAAAACAAATTGAAGATACCCTAGCTATTACGATTCATCGCCGGGGAGAACATTTCAGTCTCATGGGAGATCCCGATCAAACTGCCATTGGAGCAGAAGCGCTAAAAAAGTTTTATCGCTCTGCTAAGCGCAATCTTTCTCAGCAGGAAATCATGCTTGGTCTGCGCGATTTATCAGTGGATCACTCGCGCGATCAAAATACGCAAGACTCTCCCATTTTGCTCTCAAGACGGCCAGACTTAAGAGGGCGAACTGACCAGCAGGTGGCGTATATTCGCAATATTCAACAGCACGTGATCACCTTTGGGGTGGGACCCGCTGGGACAGGAAAAACTTACCTTGCTGTTGCGGCTGCGGTCAATGCGCTCGAACGGGATGAAGTAAAGCGCATTGTGTTGGTTCGACCGGCCGTCGAAGCAGGGGAAAAACTGGGATTCTTACCGGGTGACTTATCCCAAAAGGTGGATCCCTACTTGCGCCCACTGTATGACGCTTTGTATGACTTGATGGGCTTTGATAAGGTCACTAAATTATTTGAAAGGAGCACTATTGAAGTGGCTCCGTTGGCCTATATGCGCGGCCGCACGCTCAATAACGCTTTTATTATTCTGGATGAGGCGCAAAACACCACACCAGAACAAATGAAAATGTTCTTAACGCGCATTGGTTTTGGAACCAAAGCCGTCATTACGGGGGATGTGACCCAAATCGATTTACACCGCGGCCAAAAGAGCGGATTGATTGATGCCCGCAATGTTTTACAAAAAGTCGAGGGTATCGCCTTTACGATATTTCAGAGCGAGGACGTGGTGCGGCACCCCCTTGTTCAATCCATTGTTAACGCCTATGAGCGTTATACGCGCCTAGCTGACTGAATATGGACCCAGAACCTGCTATTGGTCATTACCCCTTTCACCTCAGTGTGCAGTTCGCACTGAGTGATCGCCATCTCCCCTCGCGCCAACAACTGCGTGCTTGGGCTTCAAAAGCGTTGTTAGGGCCTGTTCAAGCTGTTTTGCGTATCGTTGATGAAGAGGAAGGCTTGAGCTTAAATCAAGGCTTTCGTAGTCGCGCTTATGCTACCAATGTTTTAACCTTTCCCTATGGCTTAGACGATACCGGATCATTGAGTGGCGATATCGCACTCTGCTGGCCTATTGTGCGCCGCGAGGCCTGTGCCCAAGGCAAAACTCTAAAAGCACATTGTGCACACCTGGTTGTACATGGCATGTTGCATCTTCAAGGCCTTGATCACATTAAGTCTTCTGAAGCCGCAGAAATGGAAGCACTTGAAACTCAAATTTTGTCTGAAATGGGTTTTCCTAACCCCTACATCGTCAACGACCAAGGCATCTAAAAAATCATGGAAGAACAGCCACACCGCCGAACTTTTCTTGAACGCTTAAGCGCAATGTTATTACGCGAGCCAGAAGACCGGGAGCAACTGATCGATCTTTTACATTCTGCATATGAGCATAACCTAATGGATAGCGATGCCCTATCAATGATAGAGGGCGTGCTACAAGTTTCAGAAATGCAAGTGCGTGACGTGATGATTCCGCGCTCACAAATGGATGTCATCGATATTCTTCAAACACCAGAGCAATTCATCCCCTTTGTAATTGAAACTTCGCACTCCCGTTTTCCTGTAGTGGAAGAAAGTAAAGACAATGTGATTGGCATTCTGCTTGCCAAAGATCTGTTGCGCTTTTATGCCGGAGAAGAATTCAATGTTCGGGATATGCTTCGGCCCGCAGTATTTGTGCCTGAATCAAAACGACTGAATGTCCTGTTGAGAGAATTCCGCAATAATCGAAATCACATTGCGATTGTGGTGGATGAGTATGGGGGAATCGCTGGGCTTGTAACGATTGAAGATGTCTTGGAGCAAATTGTAGGGGAAATCGAAGATGAGTATGACTTCGACGAAACCGAGGATAATATTTTGCTAGACCGAACCGGGCGTTGGCGCGTTAAAGCAACAACCGAAATCGAAGACTTCAACGCTGCGCTCGGAACTAACTTCAGCGATGAGGATTTTGATACGGTAGGTGGCTTAGTGATTGGACATTTTGGTCATGTTCCCAAACGTGGCGAACAAGTCAGCTTTGGCGGACTCAATTTTCAGGTACTCCGAGCTGACAGCCGCCGCCTTCTTGCTGTTCTAGTTGAGCGAGACATCACAGCGGAATCTTTCCCTGCAGAATGAATTTAGCGCCGCGCTTTGAGTCTTTGATAAGTCGATTCATTCAGGCCTTGCCTACTCTTACCATCGCATTTTCTGCAGGGATGCTCACGGTGCTGGCGTTTGCTCCCTTCCATCTATGGTGGCTGGCACCGCTCACCCTCAGTGTCTTGTTTCGCGCATGGCTTAAGAATCCTACTCAACGGGGCTTAACAGGGTTTGCCTTTGGACTCGGACTATTTCTAGTCGGTGTGCACTGGATTTATATTAGCTTACATGATCACGGCGAGATGCCCGCAGTGCTCGCGGGGCTTGCCTTACTTGGATTTTCTGCTTTTATTGCATTGATGCCGGCACTGGCAGGCATAGGATCAAAGTATTTAGGAAAGCGTCCAACTTTCATTACAGCCATTTTTGCTCTGCCTGCCTGCTGGACATTAATTGAATGGTCGCGCACCTGGTTTTGCACTGGCTTTCCATGGTTAGCCCTTGGTTATAGCCAAGTGCCCGATTCCCCTCTGGCCGGTTGGATTCCCGTCCTAGGTGTATACGGGCCCAGCTTGTTGTGTGCCATCTGCGCAGGAGCCATTGCTCACCTCAGTTTAAACATAAAAGAGAGTCAAGCTTGGATGAAATTAGGCTTGATTATGGGCTGTGTGTATGGTTCTGGATCACTATTGCAGCAGATTCAGTGGACCAAAACATTAGGGGAGCCTCTCTCCGTTGCCATCCTGCAAGGGAACATCTCGCAAGACGACAAGTTTGACCCTGAGCACATTTACGAAGGCATGCAGCGTTATGCAAAACTAGCCCAATCCAATCATTCTAAGCTGATTGTGATGCCTGAGAGTGCCGTACCGCTCCTACTCGCAGACGTGCCTGCTGAGTATTTGAATAGCCTGCGCGACATTGCGATTCGCAACCAAGGTGATCTCTTGCTAGGAGTATTCGATGAGGCTAATCCAGGTCAGATTCATAACACGATGATCAGTCTGGGCTTATCCCCTACCCAACACTATCAAAAACACCATTTGGTTCCCTTTGGCGAATTTATTCCCTTAGAAAGCATCATTGGCCCGGTCATGGGATTTATTCTAAAAATACCCATTGGCAGTCAAAGCTTTGGTCCGTTGGGCCAAGGCGTCATGAAAGTAGCCGGACAAAAAATAGGCATGAATATCTGCTACGAAGATGCTTTTGGGGAAGAGATTATTACCGCACTTCCCGAAGCCAGCCTACTCATCAATGTAAGTAATGATGCTTGGTTTGGCACCGCGATGGGGCCAGAACAACACTTACAAATGGCTCAAGCAAGAGCCCTAGAGACCGGGCGAACTCTGGTACGTGCAACCAGCACGGGCGTGAGCGCATTTATTGGAGCGGATGGTCAAATCATTCAACGCGCGCCAAAAGGAGAAATTGCAGTCATTGAGCGAACTATTCAAGGGCGACAAGGTTCCACACCGTTCATCCAACAGGGTAATCTTATTGTGGTGGTATTGAGTTTATTAGGATGCTTAATCGCAGCACGCATCAATCACAAACGTTCAGCACAGATCACTCAAGATTAAAAGACTGATGCCATCAACGCTCAGCGCCCGCTAACTGCAAAGCAAGTGAACAAGGACTCTTTAGAATGATGCTCTCACAACGATTTTTACATTCGCGGCGACTCGCTTATCTACTTGGTGCAACAGGCTGCGCGGCTTTAATTGCTTTCGCCCTTTATCTGCAGTACCAACTCGGTGAAGACCCCTGTCCGCTGTGTATCTTTCAGAGGGTTGCTGTCATCATCACAGGGATTATTTTTTTCTTGGCCGCAGCGCATGGTCCCCGTTCACGGGGAGCTAAAGTGTATGCGGCTTTCATTTTTATGAGCTGCGGAATAGGGGCTTCTATCGCTATTCGTCACATCTGGATTCAACATTTACCCAAAGACCGCTTGCCCGAATGCGGGCCTGGCTTGTCGTACATGATTGATACCTTTCCTTTAGCTGAAGTATTACGCAAAGTACTGACAGGGTCAGGAGAATGCGCCACTGTTGGCTGGACATTTTTGAGTTTCAGTATTCCTGAATGGACTTTGCTTTGTTTTATTCTGATGATGGTCTGGGCCTGGCTACAAACCTATCCCAACAAATCAGATCCCGCTTAAAGCCACAGAAAGCTCTCTTTCCAAGCTAAAATTCGATCTTAACTTTTCAATTGCTTCCCATTTCATGCTGAGTTTCCAAGATCTCATTTTGCGGCTTCAAACTTATTGGGGCGCCCAAGGTTGTACGCTTCTTCAACCTTTCGACATGGAAGTAGGGGCAGGAACGTCGCATACCGCCACCTTCCTTCGGGCCTTAGGACCAGAACCATGGAATGCAGCCTATGTGCAGCCCTCGCGACGCCCTAAAGACGGTCGCTACGGCGAAAACCCCAACCGTCTTCAACATTACTATCAATTTCAAGTCGTCCTGAAACCTTCCCCTGACAACATCCAGGAACTTTATCTAGCGTCGCTCCAAGCTCTTGGGATTGATACCCAGAAAAACGATATCCGTTTCGTTGAAGATGATTGGGAAAACCCCACGCTAGGCGCCTGGGGACTAGGTTGGGAAGTCTGGCTGAACGGAATGGAAGTGACGCAATTTACTTATTTTCAAGAAGTGGGGGGGCTCATTTGCAAACCTGTTCTGGGCGAGATCACCTATGGGCTTGAGCGTCTTGCTATGTACCTTCAAGGTAAAGACAATTTATTTGATCTCGTGTGGACCCCGGGTGTGAGTTATGGCGATGTGTATCATCAAAATGAAGTGGAACAATCACGTTACAACTTTGAATTGAGTGACGCGAATTGGTTATTTGATCAATTTAAGAATTATGAACAACAGGCCTCACGGATTATTGAAGCGGGGCTTCCTTTACCTGCTTATGAATTAGCCCTCAAATGTTCCCACACATTCAATTTGCTTGATGCAAGAGGCGCAATTTCTGTGACTGAGCGTGCCGCTTATATCGGACGCATTCGCACATTGGCCCGACAGGTTGCGCAGGCTTATTATCAGTCCCGTGAGGCCCTTGGATTCCCCATGTTAAAAACAGAGTCAGAGCGCTCTACCGATGGAGCAGCAAGCCGTGGCTGAGACTTTACTCCTAGAACTTAGAACAGAAGAACTCCCTCCGCGCTTATTACCTAAACTGGGGCAAGCTTTTTCTGAGGGCATCACATTAGGGCTAAAAGAGCGCGGGTATTGCCCTCAGCATGCCCCTTATGAAGGCTATGCAGCGCCCCGTAGACTTGCGGTTAGAGTAACTGGCGTAGAACCCTTTCAGCCAGACCGAATCGTAGAACGTAAAGGTCCTGCCAAGGCGGCAGGACATGACGCCCAAGGCAACCCAACTCCAGCGCTTGCCGGATTTGCTCGTTCCTGCGGAGTAGCCATTGAAGACCTGATAACCAGCGTTGATGCAAAGGGTGTAGAAATATATCTTCATCGCTCAAGTCATACCGGTTCAACATTAGCTGCAGGTCTTCAAGAAATACTCTCTGAAGTTCTTGCAAAATTACCGGTGCAGAAAGTAATGCGATGGGGGGCAGGAGAGGCGCAATTTGTTCGCCCAGTTCACGGTTTAGTCGCATTGCATGGCAGCACTATTGTTCCCATTGAGGCACTCGGTCATCAAGCAAGTAACGCTACCCTGGGGCATCGTTTTTTATCCTCTGGTCCTATTACCTTGCATCGTGCGGAAGACTATGCAAGTTCATTAGAGCGTGAAGGAAAAGTCATTGCTAGCTTTGCGCAACGCCGCGAAAAAATCAAAGAAGGCTTAGAGAAGGCCGCAAAAGGCGCAACTTTACTTTCTGCTCCTGAACTGCTTGATGAGGTAACGGCTCTCGTTGAATGGCCGTGTGTGTACTCGGGAGCGTTTGATGACTCTTTTCTCGAGGTACCCACTGAGTGCCTCACACTTTCAATGCAACAACATCAAAAGTATTTCCCGCTTGGTGACAGCAAGGGGATGCTGCTAAATCGATTTTTGCTTGTTTCAAACATTGAAACAAGTACGCCAGATGAAATCATTCATGGCAATGAACGCGTACTGCGCGCGCGTTTATCCGATGCGCGCTTTTTTTACGAACAGGATCAAAAACACACGCTTGAGTCCCGTCTTAAAGGCCTTGCCAATGTTGTTTATCACAATAAACTAGGTAGTTTGCTCACCCGGATTACGCGACTAGAAGACCTAGCCAAATGGATTGCTGAAGCCCTGAATAGTGATCCCAAACTTGCTGTGCGTGCAGCTCGTTTGTGCAAAGCAGATCTAATCACTGAAATGGTAGGCGAATTTCCTGAGTTACAAGGCGTGATGGGAACGTACTATGCGCGTCATGATGGCGAACAAGAAGCTGTAGCGTTGGCCATTGGAGAGCATTACCGCCCGCGTTTTGCAGGTGACGATCTGCCCAATAGTCTTACCTCCTGCACTGTTGCTCTTGCTGATAAGCTGGAAATACTCACTGGAATTTATGGCATAGGACAAATTCCAACGGGTGACAAAGATCCTTTTGGTCTGCGGCGCCAAGCACTTGGTGTAGTGCGAATATTGATGGAACGCTCCCTACCCATTGAATTGCCGGCCTTACTTCAGCATTCAGTCTCCACGTTCCCTAATGGAGTATTAGCGGAAGACACCGCCGAAAAATTGTATGGGTTTATTTTGGATAGAACGCGCAATCTATTGCGTGAAAAAATGTTCTCTTCTGAAGAAATAGAGTCCGTTCTTAGTTCTTCCCCATCGCGTTTTGATCACATCCCTGCTCGCCTAGAAGCAGTGAAGCAGTTCCGCTTACTCGATGAGGCACCCAGCTTGTCAGCGGCAAATAAGCGAATACGTAATATTCTGCGCAAATCAGAACCTCTTCCTCGGCTTAGCGTGGACTCGCAGTTTTTTTCGGAGCATGCTGAGCATCAACTGTATGAAGAAATTCTCAGACTTTCTCCTATTGTAGAAGCTCTCCTTTTAGAAGGAGATTATGTGGGAGCCTTAAAAGCACTTTCATCTGCGCGCGGACCCGTTGATCAGTTTTTTGATGGCGTAATGGTCATGGCAGATGACCTTTTAATCCGCAATAACCGATTAGCGCTGTTAGCGCGTTTAGACGTATTAATGAATCGCGTTGCTGATATTTCAAAACTCTCAAACTAAAAAACATGGAAGCGAGCGAAGACAAATTGGTGATTTTAGACCGCGATGGTGTGGTCAATGTTGATAGCGACCAATTCATCAAACATCCAGATGAGTGGAAGGCCATTCCAGGAAGCCTGGAAGCCATCGCGCAACTCAATCAAGCAGGATATCGTGTCGTGATTGCGACGAATCAATCTGGAGTAGGACGCGGATTATTCGACATGGTTACGCTCAATGCCATTCATGAAAAAATGATGGATGCTCTATCACGCGTAGGAGGGCGTATTGAGGCTATTTTCTTTTGTCCGCATGCCGCCAACGTAGGATGTGAATGCCGCAAACCTGCAATTGGACTGTTTGTAGAAATCAGTCAACGCTATAGCATTCCCTTATCCCATGTACCGTGTATCGGAGACTCCCTTCGCGATCTGCAAGCAGCAGATACTGTAGGCGGCCAACCCATTTTAGTGCGCACTGGCAAGGGAGAAAAAACCCTGGCCACTGGGGGGCTTCCTGAAGGCACACGCATTTTTGATGACCTTGCTGAAGCGGTGAGAGAAATCATTGCAGAGGAATCAGTGTGAACGCCCTTCGGGGGGTAGCCTTGTTTTTGATTCAGTGCGTCACCACTCCTGTTTTTGCTTTACTGATGATCCTAGCGCTCCCTCTTGGTGGAAAGGTAGTGATGCGCTTGGCATCCCTATGGTGTGCTTTAAATGTGGATATCGCCGCCTTGCTGGGTATGCGTTATCACATTATTTGGGATAGTCCCCTGCCCACAAGCCCCGCAGTAATCCTCGCTAAACACTCCTCCGCTTGGGAAACTTTTTTCTTAATGAAAGTATTTCCCCGCGCTGCCATTGTTGTAAAAAAAGAACTGCTTCGCATCCCTTTTTTTGGTTGGGGCCTCGCAATGTGCGAGCCTATTGCGATTAATCGCTCTTCACCGCGCGAAGCAAGAGCGCAGGTTCAAGCGCAAGGCTTAGCGCGTTTACAAAAAGGACATTGGGTGAGTATTTTCCCAGAGGGTACGCGCACACCCGCTGGTTTTCGTGGGCGTTATGCAAGTAGCGGAGCAGCTGTGGCTCTGGCAGCCGGGGTACCGGTCATTGCCGTTGCCCATGATGCGGGCTTTTTCTGGAAAAAAAGCCTCTTAGACAAACGCGGGGGCGTTATTCAGGTTAGGGTCAGCGCCCCCATCTGGCCAAACTCACCAGATGAATCCTCAACCAGCTTAACGCGCCGAGCTGAAGAGTGGATTGAATCTTGTATAGAAGCGTTTGGTCATCCACCCGCGCAAACCCTACTTCCCAATCAAAAATCAAACCCAAGTTCTCAACATAGCCCCGAGCAATCGGACACTTGAGTAGGTTGCGTGCCTCGAAAACCCATTTCTCAAAGTGTGTCTCGCAGCATTGTTGTCGAAGGGCAACGCCTTGAATATGGTCTTCGCATATCCACACAACGCAGGACCATAGGCTTTAAAATTGATACAGCAGGTCTCACCGTAACAAGCCCTACCTGGGTAAGAGAAGCCGATCTTACGCAGGCTATTCATCTTCAATCTGACTGGATATTGAGTAAGCTTAAAACTTGGTCTCAACGTGCACCAAGTTGCTCTCCACTCCTCTTTGAAGAGGGAGATCGCGTTTTGTGGCTAGGTCAAGAAATTCCCATTCGCTTGGTTTCATTAAACCACGCACTACCCAGGCCGCTCACGATCGCTGAAGCAAGTGCACTTGAGGCCATTCCTATTTGGGAAGAGTGCAGCGATCGCCTCGCGGCAGTCACCGCTTGGTACATGACGCATGCGCTACCTTGGTTTAAATCTCGTACTCAAGTTTTTGCAGAAAAACTAGGGCGTTACCCACGATCGATTAAGGTCAGCCAAGCTACAGGACGATGGGGGAGTTGTAATCGTACTGGAGTGATTCGCCTGAATTGGCGTTTATTAAAAGCCAGCCCAGCAGAAATTGATTATGTCATTGCCCATGAATGTGCGCATCTTGTTCATATGAATCACAGCGCAGAGTTTTGGAATACGGTCAGCGCACTCTATCCCAACTGGAAACCCATTTCAAAACTACTTGATATAAAAGATCAGCAATACCGTTCTTTTTAATCATTGAGCGTTAAGGTTCTCGCCAATCTCACAAAGTCTTCTAAAGATAATTCCTCGGCACGCGCGGTGGGCAGTACACTTAAATCTTCCAATTCTTTTTCAGAGAACAAAGGCTTTAAAGTACTCCGCAGCATTTTTCTTCTTTGAGAGAAAGCGGCCGATAACACCGTGCGTAATTGGTGTTCATTCACTTCTAGTTGCGCACCGCGCTCGCGAGGAATCAAGCGAACAACGGCAGAATCTACTTTAGGCGGCGGATCAAAAGCCTCTGGCGGGACATCGATCAATAATTCCATATGAAAATGCCATTGCAACAAAACAGACAATCGGCTGTAGTCAGAAGAACGAGGTGTTGCCACCATGCGATCCACCACCTCTTTTTGCAACATAAAGTGGCCATCCCGCATCCCCGAGGCTAAATCTGCAAAACGAAATAGTAAGGGAGTAGAAATGTTGTAAGGAAGATTACCCACAATTCTAAGTTGAGGTCCAAGCGCTGCAAAATCAAACTGCAGGGCATCTGCCTCAAACAACTGAAGTCGCTCTGGCGAAAATTGCTTCTGCAGTCTTTGCACCACATCCCTATCCAACTCCACCGCCATCAGCGAAGGAACTCGCTCTAAAATAGGGCGCGTGATAGCCCCTAACCCAGGTCCTATCTCAATGAGGCGGTCATTGGGCAAGGGATAGATGGCCTCGACAATTGAAGCGATGACACCTTGATCAACAAGAAAATGCTGACCAAATCGCTTTCGAGGAATATGAACAGGCATAAGAATAGGACCTAACTTTAGGCTCGATGACTATTTAAAATCAAAGAGCGAGCCAACGCTAATGCCTCCCGCAAGCTTCCTGTTTCAGCGCGACCGGTTCCTGCTAAATCTAACGCGGTTCCATGATCCACTGAAGTACGAATGATAGGCAGGCCAAGGGTGATGTTCACACCGCCACCAAAACTCTGCATTTTCAAAACGGGCAGCCCTTGATCGTGATACATAGCCAGTACCGCATCCGCCCCTGACAACACACTTGGGGTGAATAAAGTATCGGCAGGAAGAGGGCCAATGATGTTGGCCCCTTTAGCGCATGCTCTTTTTATTGCCGGCACAATAATCTCGCTATCTTCATGGCCCAGATGTCCCCCCTCGCCAGCATGAGGATTGAGCCCAGCAACCAATATACGAGGAGACACAATTCCAAACTTGTGTTTCAAATCGGTCAATAGAATCTCTATGACTTCGTCTAATAATGTCGGGGTAATCGAAGCAGAAACTTGCGACAAAGGCAGATGGGTGGTGGCCAGGGCCACCCGCAATCCTCCCCCTACCAGCATCATTACAACCCTTGATGTTTGAGTATGTTCGGCTAAATATTCGGTATGACCCGTAAAAGGGATTCCCGAATCCGCAATACTACTTTTTTGAATTGGCGCAGTGACCAGCGCAGAGGCTTTTGTAAGCTGACAAACTTCAATGGCACTATCAAGGCATTTCAGGACATACCCAGAATTTGCTGAATTTAACTGTCCAGGTATTACGTGGACAGCAGAAGGGTGATGCCAAACGCGAAGTACTGAATGAGACGAAGTGAGGGGATTCATTGAAGCCGCAGTGTCCCAGTCACTCGCCGGATGAAACACAATATCTTTTCCTTCTTTCAGCCCCAGTAAACGTGCCCGATCTTCTAAGACTTTTTGATCAGCAATGACAACAACATCTTGTAGAGCACCTTCTGCAGCCAGTGTTACGCAAAGATCTGGGCCAATCCCTGCTGGTTCTCCTGCCGAGAGAGCAATAAACTGAGTCAGGGCTGCAGACCTTTTTCACGGTATTCAACGAACGCCGTATCACGTTGCTGACGCACCCAATCATCAAACGCTTCATCTACTTTGCGCGCACGCACCCCTTGTTTAGCTGCAAGGCGTCGACGTTCTTCACCTACTTCGTTTTCTCTGAATTCAACCAACTGAAGTAAATGCATACCCATCTGAGTTCGCACCGCCTCGCTCACCTCGCCAGGTTTTAAAGAAGTCATGATTTTATCGAACTCGGGAAAGCTCTCGCCTTGACTGACCCAACCGATATCGCCCCCTTTATTGCGGTTTTCATCTTCAGAGTTCAGTTTAGCCAACAGTTGAAAATCCTCTCCTGCCTGCCATCGAGCACGCAGGCCTGCCAACTTAGTGCGGGCATCGTTTTCAGTCATCGTTGCATTTAAGCGAATTAAAATTTCGCGAAGATGAAACTGCTTCACAATTTGAGAAACCTTAGAGCCGCGGCGCTCTACAACTTGAAAAATATGAAAACCGTTTCCGGCGCGAATGATGCTTGAAACCTCTCCGGGCTTCATACTTTGCGCCAAGCTGGAGAATATAGAAGGCACGCGATTCATAGGACGCCACCCCAAACTCCCCCCTTGCAGTGCATCGGAGGCATCAGAGAAGGTTGCCGCCACTTGAGCAAAGCTTTGCCCCGCTTTTAACTTGTCCATTGCCTGCCGCGCACGGGATTCTCTGCGGGCAATTTGCTCGGGATCAGCCTGTTCCGGAATAGAGACTAAGAGATGAGAAATGAGGATTTCTTCCTCATTTCCACCTGCGGCTTCCTCTGCTTTGAGTTGGGCGTCTACTTCAGCATCTGTGACCACGGTCTTGCTATCAATCTCTCGATCGCGTAAACGTGCGTAAAGTATCTCTTTGCGAATTTCTTCCCTAAACTTGGCCCATTCAATCCCTTCTTGCCGCAATTTAGTCCGAAAAGTAGGTACGTCAAGCTTATTGTCTTCCGCTATTCGGCCTATCGCACCCTCTACCATTCCATCATCAATGCGCAGCCCCGTCTCGCGGCCATACTGAATCAAAACTTTATCGGTAATCAGCCGCTCCAGCACTTGTTTGCGAAGGGCTTCTTTATCCGGAGTTTGACCTGACTTACGAACAAATTGGCTATACAGCGTTTCTGTTCGCTCATCGAGTTCAACTTGAGTAATGACTTCGTTATTGACGACTGTAACGATCTTATCTAAAACAGGTTTTGTTTCTTTTGCTGATCGATTATTTTGAGAAGAAGAAGCTTTCTCTCCAGCAACAATGTCCCGCTCATCAAAACGCGGCCCGAGCTCGGCTGATTGTGCGAGGCCTACAAAAGTCATAGCAAGAAGAGGAAGTCGCAAAAAACGCAAAAAACAAATCATTAATAAATCTCGTTGGTCTTCCTGTATCCAGGAATATTAGTTTTGAGCGCCTCAAGTGGGTTTTTCCCCAAGCGCACCATGCCATTTAATTCAAGTTGCACATACAACACTGAGTCTACTTGCGTTGATGATACGGTCTTACGATCTGTCACCACTCTAAGTGCCCAGCACCCGGCATTATACTCAGCGCCAAATAGGCTCTCTACCAAGGTTGACTGTGCTGTATCGTAGTTCACCCTTGCAACTCCAGACCAACCTCTTCCTAAAGGTAATTCAGCAGAGGCATCAATTTGACGAATATCAGCTTGCCCGGGGGTATCTCGGTTAATGCGGTAGCTCAGATTGATTGCTTGCCCTGGTTGGGGAATATATCTTCCATCTAAACTAAATTTTTCTGTGCGCTGCAAGGTTGGGTTGTAATCCCAAAGAAAACTAGATGTCATTTCTTTGTTAATACGTCCACTCAATCCTGCCAGTATGTCCGAAGAATTACTTGAGCGCACAGTTTGTCCTGAGATTGCGGTCTGTTGGGCTTCAAAATAATATCTTTGGCCTATCAGACCTCTAATTAATTCTGCTCCATTTTTGGTATCAATCAATCGGGACTGCACTGCTGCAGTAATCTGATTGGCTTCATTAATTCGGTCTGGGCCACTGAATTGGTTTTCAGAAAAAAGCTGGCTGTAGCTAAAGTCAGCCACCCCGGTATTAAAAAGCGGCAGCGAGCTCTGGTCTTTGTAAGGGATATAAACGTAATACAAACGTGGCTCTAGGGTTTGCATCATGGGTTTATCATTCCATTCCAAATCCCGGTCAAAAAATAATCCGGTGTCTAGGCTGGTAATGGGCACAGAACGTGAGACGTTTTGGCCGGAAAGATTTTGCGTTCCCTGGCTGATAGAAGTGGTGCCTGACTGCAAATTATAATCGGTGTAATGCAAGCTCACTTTGGGAGCAATAAATCCGTATCCAAGATTGATAGGTAATTTTAAAGAAGGATTAGATACATAACGTTGTCCCTGAATATTTGATGCCAAATTTGAATGCAGAAAATCAGTAAATTCATTATTGAAATCAAAATCCATTCCATACACATCATTGGAATAATTTGCCACAAACTGAGGCCGCATCCGATACTGATCCCCAATAGGTTTATTGGGATCGTTTAGGGTTTGAAAAGATAAAGCGTGTAGTTGTAAAGACCACAAATCATATTGTTTGGTAAGCAAAAAATCCCGAGGCAAGTAAGGGTTTGCCGCAGCGTTAGCATTTGGAATAACGGTAGAACCCAAATCTCTAAGGTAGGCATTATCAGAAGCTTCCTGGGTGTTAATCATTAAACCAAAACCATTTCCTAGCTGGGCTTGCTGCGTCAAACTCCCAAAATAACGATTGGTTCCTGTTAAACGATCATGATCCAGATATTCCAGTGCCAGCTTTCCTGCTATTCCAGGTTCAAGGTAACGAAACTCGTTACCTATCATCAAACCGCGCTTACTCATTTCACGCGGAATAATAGTGTCATCTAGATTGGGGGCAATATTGATGTAATAGGGCGTTGTAATCTCGAAGCCATTATTGGTTGTTCCAAAATCTGGCGCTAAAAAGCCAGACTTGCGATGATCATTCATCGGAAAAGTGATGTATGGGGAATACACCAAAGGCACCCCTTCAAAAATGATCCGGGCGTTGGTACCGTCACCAATTTGCGAACCTGAATCGAGATTCATATCACTTGCAGTCATATACCAATCTGGTTGGTCTGCCGAACAAGTACTAAAACGCGCCTGCTCAAACCGACTATGTAAATCATCCAAGAAAACCCCAAGTGAGGCCGTGGCGTGCGAGGCATACATCCGATCCGCCCCTGCAGGCAAGGTGATTTGAGGGGACTCAATAAAACCCGTATGGTCTTTTAGCTTGTATTCCCCTTTGGGGCCAGCAATCAGATCCGTGCCGCGCTCAATGACAACATTGCCCAAAGCAGTACAGCGCTCATCCGGAACCAGATATTGAATCTGATCTGCTGTAATAGTTAGGTTAGGCTGGCTTGCGACCGCTCTTCCTGTGGCAGTGATCAGTTCATTCATAAAGCCTTCAATATGAACAGCATCGATCTCTGTGGTTTTTTGAGCACCAGAAGACGACTGCGAATCGGCATAGGAGACCCCAACCGATAAGCTCAATAAGAATAAAAATACCAACAACAGCAGATTGTGCATGCTTACCTGCAAAGATGGTCTAGATGAACGGGTGTTAAAATCGCACACTTGGAGCATATTTGCCATCTGAAAAACGCTTAATATCAAAGGAATCGAAGTATGACGCGGCTTGAAGCCTTGGCACACTGGCTAGAAAAAAATTGCAATATTGCCGGCAGCTCACTCGTGCCTGCCTCGAGCGATGCCAGCTTTCGCCGCTATTTTCGCATTAGTCAGGGAAAAAGGTCTTATATTGTGATGGACGCCCCCCCTGAGCTTGAAGACTGTACCTCTTTTATAGCCATTGCAAAGGTACTTCGTTCAGCTGGTCTGCGCGCACCCGAACTCTTCGCACAAGATTTAACGCTAGGATTTTTGCTATTAGAAGACCTTGGGGCCCAGACCTATTTAGACGCGCTGCAGCAACAAGATGCCGATCCGCTTTATAGAAGAGCGCTCTCTGCGCTTTGTACGCTGCAAGGAATTTCAGTTGAATCGACACACAGCATTCCGCTCTATGACGGCCAAAAACTTCAAACCGAAATGGATCTCTGCCCCAATTGGTATTTTGATCAGCATCTAGGACGCCCTTTCAATCAAGAAAGCCAAGAGATTTGGAAGCAAGCTACCGCAGCGATTATTCAAAATTGCTTAGCGCAAGGTCAGGTATTGGTTCACCGGGACTATCACTGCCGTAATCTCATGGCTTGTGAACCAGGTCCAGGCATTTTAGATTTTCAGGATGCAGTGATAGGTCCTATTACCTATGACCTCGTTTCATTGCTGCGGGATGCCTACATAGAGTTTGATGAAGAACAAAAATTAGACTGGCTCGTTCGCTGGTGGGAACAAGCCCGAAAAATGGGGCTCCCCGTACCAGATGATATGGGTGAGTGTTATCGCAACTTTGAATGGATGGGCGTTCAACGTCATCTCAAAATTTTAGGAATTTTTGCGCGCTTACATCATCGAGATGGAAAATCTGCCTATCTAGATTCACTTCCACGGGTCTTGAGCTATACCCAAAAAGCCTGCGAGCGCTATACCGAACTTCGACCGCTATCAAGACTTCTGGCAGATAGCCATGACCAGCTTTCAGAAGGTTTAAGCTTTTAAACGTGATAATGAACGCCATGCTACTAGCTGCAGGAAGAGGGGAGCGTATGCGCCCACTTTCCGACACCACACCCAAACCCTTACTCAAGGTTGGGAAATATAGCCTGATTGAATGGCAAATCATGGCACTAGCCAGCGCAGGGTTCAGGCGCATCGTGATCAATCATGCTTGGCTGGGACATCAAATTGAAACTGCTTTAGGTGATGGGGCGGCCTATGGCGTAGAAATAATTTGGTCACCAGAAGACGTCGCCCTTGGAACTGCGGGCGGTATTGTTAATGCCCTCAACAAGCTAGAAGACCATACTTTTCTTGTCGCCAGCGCAGACATTTTTTCTGACTTTGATTATGGATGGCTGCCCCAAATGGCCGATCTCAACGAAACAAATTGCTCAGCCCATCTTGTCATGGTGAATGACCATCGCGTAAAACAAGATTTTGATCTTAAAGATGGATATGTTGTCAGCTCTGAAAACCCCTCCCTAACCTATGGCAATATTGGATTGTTTCGACGCTCTTTTTTTGATGGCTTGGTTGCCGGGCAAGAGGCAGACTTAGGAAACTTATTAAGGCAGGCAGTCGGCAACAATCAGGTATCGGGTCAGCAGCACACAGGCAAATGGGATAACGTAGGTACACCTTTAGATCTAGAAAGAGTGAACAATCCCTCTTTTTTGCGCTCTTAATTTCATTCACCCCTTTTTTGGAGTTTTCATGGCTTTAACTCGCTCCCCTAAAACCTCTGCACGTGGGGTTGCGCAAGACTTCCGTGCCCAGGCACAGCGTCGACGTCGCTTACAAAAAGAGATAGGTGAAGGGGTTGCATTTATACCAACCGCGCATGAGCAATTGAGAAATGCAGATACGCATTATCCATTTCGATTTAATAGCCACTTTTGGTATCTCACTGGATTTCCCGAACCTGAATCGGTCTTAGTTCTCACAGGTGGAAAATCGCCCCGCTCCATTTTATTTTGTCGCCAAAAAAACATGGAGCGCGAAATTTGGGATGGCTATCGTTATGGCCCTAAAGCAGCGCAACAAGTGTTTGGCTTCACCGAGACATACCCCATTGAAGCTTTAGATGAACTGGCTCCTTCTTTGATCGCTGGGCAGCAAAAATTGCTTTACCCAATAGGAGCAGACTCAAGCTTTGATACAAGGATGATGAACTGGCTGAATATCGTGCGGGGAAAAGTGCGCAGTGGGATAAGCGCACCCTCTGCATTTTCAGATATTCGGGGCTGTATCGATGAAATGCGTCTAATCAAGGATCGTTCTGAAATTCGCACCATGCGCCGTTCGGCTCATATCGCCGCTCAGGCGCATATTCGCGCCATGATGGCTACCAAGCCGGGGATGTTCGAGTACGAAATCGAAGCAGAACTGCTTCATGAATTTAGAAGGCATGGCGCACAATCTCCCGCTTACCCCTCTATCGTTGCAGGTGGGGCCAATGGCTGCATTTTGCATTACATTGAAAACAGCGCGCCGTTGGCAGACCAGTCGCTGCTGTTGATTGATGCTGGGTGCGAAGTGGATGGATATGCATCGGATATCACCCGTACTTTTCCAGTGAATGGCACATTCACTCCTGCTCAGCGCGATTGTTATGAAATTGTTCTTGCTGCTCAACTCGCCGCCATCAAAGCAGTGAAACCCGGAGCGCTGTTCACGAGTTATCACGATGCGGCGGTTAAAGTCTTAGTGCAAGGTTTAATCGATCTTAAGTTACTTAAAGGACCGGTCGCGCGGGTCATGGAAAGCGGAGAATATAAACGTTTTTATATGCATCGCACGGGGCATTGGTTGGGTTTGGATGTCCATGATGTAGGCAGTTACTCTTTAAATGGCAAAGCCCGAAGACTCGCACCGGGAAACGTCTTAACGGTGGAACCGGGGCTCTACATTCGGCCGGACAGAGCAATTCCACGCGCATTCTGGAATATTGGAATTCGCATCGAAGACGACGTGTTGGTCACCGAAACTGGACGCGATGTGCTCACTTCGGATGCTCCTAAGGAAATCGACGATATTGAATCTTTGATGTCTGAATGACTGGGATAATGGATTCTATTCACATCATTGGTGGAGGCCCCGCAGGTTGCTGCATGGCTCTGCTATTGGCACAGCAAGGTTGGCCCATTTTTATTATTGAAGCGGGGGACTGGTCTGCTGAGCAGACTGCAAAATCTGAAAGAACGCTGGCATTAAGTCAGTCCTCTTGGGATGTATTGGCTGAAATTGGAGTCACGCCTCAAGAGTTGAATGCTCAGGCAATTCGTTCTATCCATGTATCTCAACGCGGAATGCCTGGCCAAGTTCTTTTATCTGCCGAAGATGCGGGTAAACAGGCCTTTGGTTTCACCGTATCTTATCAGTTGCTCTTGATGGGATTGCGAAAAAAAATACAGACACAACCGCTTATTACTGTTCAATCCAATAGCCGTGTTTTATCAATCGAGGGCTCAAGTACGGCAGCCCGAATAAGTTATCAATCCGCTTCATCAGGCAGACAAAGTCTCCTCAGTGCTTTATCGATTATTGCTGATGGCGGGGCAGAGATTGACGATCCTCGAGCGCTGAACTGGTCCTACGGAACAGAGGCGCTCTCTTGCCAGATTACAAGTACAGGCGCCAAAGACGGACTCGCCTGGGAAAGATTCACCCCAGAGGGCCCCATTGCTTTGTTACCTTCTGCAAAAGGGCTTGCCCTCATCTGGACAGGTTCATCCAGACGCGTTGAAGATCTATGTAAATTAGACGATCCAGCATTTTTGTCTGCATTGCAGGATTGGTTTGGCGACCGTGCGGGTTGCTTTGTAAGTGCAAGTCCACGGCATCGTTATGCGCTCAAATCCCGTTTTTCTTTGCGCCCAGCTCAACATCGTGTGATTCGGATAGCAAATGCAGCGCAAACCCTGCATCCTGTTGCAGGTCAGGGCTTTAATTTGGGTTTGCGAGATGTGGTTGAACTAAGAGATTGCCTAGGACGAGGCCTAATTCAAGACCCAGGCCATGCATCCATACTTGAACTTTTTTCTACTGCGCGACGCGCAGACAGATTGCTAACGGGAGGTCTTACCCATTTACTTGCTCAGGGATTCACATTCCCTTTACCAGGGGTGCAAATCTTGGGATCGTGCGCCCTAAGCGCGATGGACCTCACCCCCTATTTGCGCAATCGCTTTGCAAGACTAATGTCTGACGGTTTGGCAGTATGAAATCACTATCAGCCCCATCAAAAAGAAAGGATGCGATTATTTTGGGAGGGGGTTCAGTTGGGTTAAGTCTGGCTCTCATGCTTTTAAAACAGGGTTTGCAGATATCCCTTATCGATCGACGCCCACCTCAATCATGGGCCGCCCCTGCAGAGTTCGACTCGCGTGTGTATGCACTCAATCCTCAGTCTTGCGCTCTGCTGGACACATTGGGGGCTTGGAAATACCTCGATACCTCCAGAATCGGCATCATTAAAGAAATGGAAGTATTGGGTGATGCTCAAGGTCGTCTTCGCTTTGGGGATAGATCAGGCTATCTGGCTCAAGTGGTTGAAGATGGTGCTATCCAGTCAGCATTGCGATCTGTATTGCATGATCTGTATGGATCAGCATGGTTTCAAGTTGATGAGGCGCACTCTTTGCATCTCAATCCTTGTGATATTTCGATTGAACTCAATGCGTCACCGATGCTGAAAGCCTCTTTGCTTGTGGGTGCCGATGGAACGAACTCTTGGTTACGCAAAACCCTTGAATGGGAATCCATACGTCACGAATATAAACAGCAGGGAGTGGTGATCAATCTTTCTTGCTCGGAACCGCACAACGAGATTGCTAGGCAATGGTTTTTGGATGGCGAAGTGATCGCCCTCCTTCCCCTAGGTGGCCATCATATTTCTTTAGTTTGGTCGGCTCACCAAGATCAAGCTCAACAGCTTTTAGCTTTAGATCCCGCTGCATTGGTCAATGCTCTGCGCGATAAAATCGGTGAGCCACTGGGATCCCTCAGAGCTCTCAGCCAGGCACAGAGTTTTCCGCTGGAATTAGTCAAAGTTCCCAAAATTGCTGGGGAACGGTGTGCCTTAATAGGCGATGCTGCGCATGGGGTGCATCCATTAGCAGGCCAAGGACTCAATTTGGGTTTTGCCGATGCCGCATGTTTGGCGCAAACTATAGAGGAACGAGGGGCTGGCCCCGACGTAGGCGATCAAAGCCTGCTTCGGCGATATGCTCGACGGCGCGCCCTCCCTATTTCGCTGATGCAAGGGGTGACAGACGGTCTTCATCAGTTATTCTCGCAGAACACCTTCATTCATCGCCCTTTACGCAACATTGGGATGAATCTGGTGAACACTGTCCCTTATTTAAAGTCCCTGATCGTGAGTAACGCGGCAGGTTCTCCTCCCCGCTAAATATCTATTTGGCTTTTTTCTAAGGAATATATTTTGATCTCTTTTATAGCGCAGTCCCTTCGGATATTTTCGGCTTTGGCTTTTATCGGGATGCTCAGCCTAGCCAGTCAAGCGGCCGACCTTGATGCACTTAAAAAGCTTATTCAGCAAAAATTGGTTCAAAACGGGGAGGATGGTCAAGGAATTGTCATAACGAGTGTTCGACCAACGCCCTATTCAGGATTGTTCGAGGTTGTCACCGAAGATCATAAATTGGTTTACGTTGATGAGAAAGCCACTTACCTTTTTACTGGCCATATCTTTGAGATGAAAGGATTCAAAGATCTAACGGGTGAACGATTAGATGAGATCACAGCCGTTAAATTTGATTCTTTGCCACTGGATCTTGCGATTAAACAAGTGAAGGGCAATGGTAAACGTAAAGTTGCTGTGTTTTCTGACTCTGACTGCCCTTATTGTAAAAAGCTAGTTCAGAACATGGCTTCGATTACTGACACCACGGTCTACACCTTTTTGTTCCCTATTCCAGCTCTCCATCCCAATGCCATCGATCACTCAAAACGGATCTGGTGCGCTTCTGACCGCGCTAAAGCCTGGGAAGACTATTGGGCCAAAAATAGCCTACCTGAAGTCCGGAACTGCGACACCACTGCCTTAGATAAAGTTAAAACCTTAGGCAGTAAATTGGGCATTGAAGCCACGCCTACGCTGATCTTTGCCAATGGTCGTTTAATTCCGGGTGCGATTCCCACCGACGAAATCGAAAAGGCCCTCGGTCCACGCTGAGCTCTCGTATAATAGGTTTACCATGCTTTTAATGCTCGATAACTACGATTCATTCACCTACAACCTAGTACAGTACTTTGCCGAACTGGGCGAAGAGGTGAAAGTCATCCGCAATGATGAAATTGACGTGGCAGGGGTCTTGGCGCTTGCTCCTGAACGTATTGTCATCTCGCCGGGACCCTGCACGCCAAAAGAAGCGGGGATATCTGTTCCACTTATTCTTGCTGCAGCCGGGAAAATTCCCCTTCTTGGCGTTTGCTTAGGACATCAAAGCATTGGGGCTGCATTCGGCGGAGATGTGATCCATGCCAAGGAAGTGATGCATGGTAAAACCTCTCCAGTAATGCACCACGATAAAGGGGTATTTCAAGGCCTTCCTGATCCCTTTCGGGCCACCCGCTACCATTCACTGGCAGTAAAAGCAGAAACGCTTCCCGATTGCTTGGAGATCACCGCCTGGACGGAAGATGGCGAGATCATGGGTTTGAAACACCGTACCCTCGATGTAGAAGGGGTACAGTTTCACCCCGAGTCGATCTTGACCGAACATGGTCACCGCATGCTCGCTAATTTCCTTGATCCAACCGGGCTCAAGGGCCGCAACCTTCCGCAATCCTTAAATCAGATTTAAATTAATCTTTATCGCTGCGCTTCACCTGGAATGAGCGGTGCAGTTTCTCGCACAAGTGTTCCAGATTCTGCATGCGTGCCAATAGGAAGCAAAGCCCAAAGTTTTAGTTTCTGACGCATTCTGCCCGCCTGAGCAAGGGCGGCCTCTCCTAATCCCCAAAAATAATCCACGCGCACTGAGCCATTGATTGCCCCCCCAGTATCTTGGGCCATCGCAAATCGCTTGAGCGCTTGCTGGCTTAGCGGGAAAGTAGTGTCAATAAAAACGGGAACACCCAAAGGGATAATGCGTGCGTCCACGGCTACGCTCCCCTCACCAATCAGTGGCGTACCCAGCGTGCCTAATGGTCCAGGTAACTCACCGGGCAGTTCTCTAAAAAATACATAGCTAGGGTTGGCATGCAAAAACTCAGCGACAAGATCAGGGTGAGCGAGAGCCCACGCTTTGATACCTTGCAAGGTAGCCTGTGCAACGCTTAATTCACCGCGCTCAATAAGAAGCCGAGCAACGGATCGAAATGGCTGGCCATTTTGATCTGCATACCCAACATGCATTCCCCCGCCTTCGGCTAATTCCACGCGACCTGAACCCTGAATGTGCAGAAAAAAAACTTCAACGGGATCATCAATCCACACGATCTCGCGGCCTTTCAGGCTAATAGGCGTGTCTTGTTCAATATCTGCGCGCGAATAGTAAGGAATCACGCGATTACCTTCAAGTCGACCACGAACACGCCGACCTTTGAGTTCGGGAACAATACTTTCCAGTTCCACTGTCAACAGATCATCGGGTTTGCTATACAAAGGAATACGATACCGCGCATCCGCTTTACGGCTCCCATGCAAAATAGGCTCGTAATAGCCTGTCGCCAACCCATCAGCCTGCCCTTCAGAACCCACTGCCTGCCATGGCGAGAAATGTGTTTTAAGAAAATCTAGTCTTGCTTCTTGGTTACTATCATCGGTGAGGGTAGCTGCCGAACTGCAGATTTCGGACCAAATAGGGTCGGATCGCAAAGCCACACAGCCCAAATTAAAAGATTGCCACATAGGGGCCAATACTGTCTTGGCGTCTAACCCAGATAAATCTGACCAGTTAGCAGGGCGTAAACTACCTTTGCGGCTGGCAAATGCGGGAGCAGGTTCTAGATTTGCGGCTTCATTGCAGGCGCACCCAGAAGATGCAGGAATTGAGGTTGTACTTGGCGTCGATGCTGAAGGGGATTTAATACTGGGCGTTTTAGTTGTTTCGGCAGCAAACAAAGTATGTGATGCAAGGGAAAATACAACTAACGTAAGTGCCAGAACTGCTCGGGGTATCAGAGTAGAATGGAGGCTATTAGTGCTAGAGGAAAGTTTCATGGCTTGGATTTTATTAGAGGCGGGATTGGCGCTCGCGCTGGCCCTGTTCATAGTTTGGTGGACGCTGCCACGTGAAGGCAAAAATAAGTCGGACACAAAGTAAACTGAGTTCAATGCAGCACGCGAGGGACGCTCAGTACAAAAGTGGGAATCTCAGCATCAAATCGGGTGCCATCCGAGGCCACCATCTGATAGCTTCCAGTCATGGTTCCAACCGGCGTAGCGATAGCAGACCCGCTGCTGTACTGAAAGCTTTCGCCAGGCCGCAAGGTAGGTTGTTCACCCACAACACCCATACCCCTCACCTCTTGCACGTGGGCATCGGCATCTGTAATGACCCAGTGCCTGCTCAAGAGTTGTGCGGTTTCCTCACCCGTGTTGGTGATGGTCACTGTGTAAGAAAATACATAACGCCGATCTGCTTCATCTGATTGATCGGGTAAATACTGAGATACAGCTTGCACCGTAATGCGATATTTTGAAGGTTCTGTCATGACTACATTCCACACTAAACCATATTGCTTCTGCAAGCATTGGAGAATTGAATGAATCCCGCTCGAATTGCCCCCAGCATTCTCTCCGCTGACTTTGCTCGATTGGGCGAGGAAGTACGTAGCGTCATCGATGCGGGTGCAGATATTATTCACTTTGACGTGATGGATAACCATTACGTTCCCAATCTCACCATTGGTCCCATGGTATGCAGTGCAATACGACCCCATACACAAGCGCCGATCGATGTTCATTTAATGGTTAAACCCGTAGATCGCATCATCCCTGACTTTGCGAGTGCTGGGGCAAATATCATTAGTTTTCATCCTGAAGCGTCTGAACATATTGACCGAACGTTGGCATTAATTCGTGACAACGGATGCAAAGCGGGTTTGGTCTTTAATCCCGGAACGCCCTTGTATTATCTTGATCACGTGATGGATCGCCTTGATTTAATTTTGCTCATGTCGGTCAACCCGGGGTTTGGCGGACAAAGTTTTATTCCTGAAACCTTAAAAAAAATAGCTGCAGTGCGCAGCCGCATCGATCAATCTGGAAGAGAAATTTGGCTTGAGGTAGATGGGGGAATAAAGATCGATAATATTAGAGAGATTGCCCGAGCAGGCGCGGATACTTTTGTTGCCGGATCCGCAATATTTGGCGCTAAAAACTATTCAGAGGTTATTGCAGCAATGCGTTCAGAAATCCAACAAGTAAGTGAGGCGATGTGAATCAAGTTGTGACGACCGAGCAGGAGTTTCAGGCACTCGCTGCAGCTGGTTTTAATCGTATTCCGCTGGTCTTAGAAACCTTGGCGGATCTGGATACCCCCTTATCTGCCTATCTTAAATTAGCCAATAAACCCTGGTCTTATTTGCTGGAGTCGGTACAAGGCGGGGAACGATTTGGCCGTTTTTCATTTATAGGGCTTCCTGCAAAAACGCGTATTGTGGCGCATGGTCATGATGTGAAAGTGATACGAGAAGACCAAATCATTGAACAGTCACAACAAATAGATCCTCTCGCTTTCATTCGCTCTTGGCTGAGCCAATACAAAGTTGCCCCCCTAGCTAATTTCCCAAGGTTTTGTGGCGGTTTGGTAGGCTATTTTGGACATGACTGTGTGCGTTATATGGAGCGTCGTTTAAATCAGGGATGGAAAACAGGTGGCGCCGATACCCCGGATATTCTCTTGCTCCTATCAACTGAGCTGATTGTTGTGGATAACCTCAGCGGCAAGCTTCGTTTAGTGGTGTATGCAGACCCATCAGAGGCAAGCAGCTATCAAAAAGCAGTGAAAAGATTAGAACAGCTTCGCGATGATCTGCGCACTGCTTCAGCGATTCCGCCCATTTCTGCGTCGATCCACGCTGAATCCGATGCTGAAGCTATTTCAGAAATAGGGCAAGAACGTTTTGAAGAAATGGTCGAGCAAGCTAAAAAATATATTCATGATGGCGATGCCATGCAGGTGGTACTAAGCCAGCGTATGCGTCGGCCGTATCACGCGGCTCCCCTCACCTTATATCGGGCCTTACGAACGCTCAATCCCTCGCCATACATGTTCTATTATGATTTTGGGGATTTTCAGGTAGTTGGCGCTTCGCCAGAGATTTTGGTGAGACTGCAAGATGGCCAGGTGACGCTGCGCCCGATCGCTGGAACCAGACCGAGAGGCAAAACCCCAGAGCAGGATCAAGCACTGGCTGAAGACCTTTTGGCCGACCCCAAAGAACGCGCAGAACATGTGATGCTGATTGATCTTGGACGCAATGATGTAGGGCGTATTTCGGATGCCGGCACTGTGAAGCTCACCGAGAATATGGTCATTGAGCGCTATTCACATGTGATGCACATCGTATCAAATGTTGAAGGTACGCTACGCAAAGGTTTCGATGCCGTTGACGTACTCAAAGCCACTTTCCCTGCAGGCACTTTAAGCGGCGCTCCTAAAGTAAGAGCCCTAGAAATTATTGATGAATTAGAGGGCTCACGTCGCGGCGTATATGGGGGCGCAGTGGGTTACCTCGGATTTAACGGGGATATGGACTTGGCCATAGCAATACGAACAGGGGTCATTCAAAACGGCACTTTATACGTTCAAGCTGGGGCGGGGATTGTTGCTGACTCTGTACCTGCTTCAGAGTGGCAGGAGACAGTGAATAAGTCTAAGGCAGTCATTTCCGCAGCCGAACTTGCCTCTAGGGGCTTGGTATAAAAATGCTGAACCCCTCTAATTTGCTACACTGGGCTTATCAATTTTTTGGAGCGCAATAGATGAACGAAGCGCATCAACCAACCTATATCGTGATTGGCGGTGGGGCCGGCGGCTTAGAGCTTGTTACAACGCTTGGCAATACTCTAGGAAAAGCAGGAAAAGCCAAAGTCATCCTGGTAGACAAATCTCCTATTCATATTTGGAAACCCCACCTCCATGAGGTGGCCGCAGGGAGTATGGACGTAGGTTTGCATCGCCTGGAGTATGTGGCTCAAGCGCGATGGCATTACTTTGAATTTCAAATGGGTAGCATGCTGAGCATAGATCGCACTAAAAAAACCATCCGTGTCGGAAGTGTCAATGATAGTGATGGGCAACCCATGTTGCCAGAACGCGATCTCGCTTACGACGAGCTTGTCGTAGCAGTAGGTAGCCAAATTAATACCTTTAATATTCCCGGCACAAGGGAACATGCCATTGGTTTGGATTCGGTCTTTGATGCTGAGCGCTTTCGCCAAAAACTGATTGCAGCCTGCATGCGAGCCGAGACGCGCGCGGCCGAGGGACAAAGCCATCAAGTCTCTATTGCTATTATTGGTGCGGGTGCGACCGGTGTAGAACTTGCTGCTGAGCTAAGAAATACCAGCAAGGTTCTGGGTGCATATGGTATCCATCGCATGGATCCCAAAAAAGACGTCAAAATCACCGTGATTGAAGGGGCAGACAGAATTTTGCCTGGTCTCACCCCCCGGGTATCTAAATCGGTAGGCGAATTGTTAGAGAGCATGGGAATTGAAATTAGAGTTTCCGAACGCGTCACTGAAGTACGTTCAGAGGGCGTAAGCACAGCTTCTGGATTGATCATCCCGGCTGATTTAATAGTATGGGCAGCGGGATTAAAAGCCCCAGATATCTTGTCTCAACTAGATGGCTTAGAAACAAATCGTATCAATCAACTTGTTGTGAATGATCATCTAAAAACCACTCTGGATGAGCACATTTATGCCTTGGGAGATTGTGCACAATGTGAATGGAAAGGAGGGCAAGGATATATTCCTCCTAGAGCCCAGTCCGCTCACCAGCAAGCTAGTTACCTCGCTAAGTTATTCCTCCAAAAATTGAAAGGGAAAACTGTGGGTCCCTTTTCTTATCATGACTTCGGTTCTTTAGTGTCTTTGGGGCGCAGCAGTGCAGTGGGTAATTTGATGGGTGGCTTGATGGGCGGGAATATGTTTATCGACGGCTTCATCGCCCGCCTGATGTACAAATCACTGTATCAAATGCATCAGTTTGCGCTTCATGGCTTTATCAAGACCGCACTCGACTTCTTATCTGTGCAATTACGTAAAGCTACTGAGCCCCATATTAAGTTGCATTGAGCGCCTATTGACCGAGCGTTGGACAAACGCTCGGTCACTTTAAGCACCCGCAATCAAGCTTTTAAAGCCCCAGCGCTTCCTCCCACATCAATTAATTATCGAATGCGGGAAGCTGTGCGGGCGCACCTGCAGGCGGCTTGCTTGGATACACAATACGAACTGCAGAATAAGCCTTACCCGACTGGGGATCATGCAGATTGGATGTACCGCGGTACTCCACTAAAGTCTTGGTCTGCAAGTCGTAAGTCATCTGAAGTGGTGAGACGAGATATCGCAAAAACGAGTCGGGCTCACCTTTTATTTTAAGGGTTGGGTGTCCGTCCAGGGTCCCATCACCCGCTTTTTTCAATCGGAAACTGTATTTGTCTAGTTGCCCCGCTACAACGAAAGAAAACTGTGCTGTTTTTCCCGATGAAAGATCAGCCAAGTGATCCACGATATAACAATTGAATCCAGCATCGGCCACCATACCAGGTTGACGATCGATCGACGCTTTTTGCTGCTTACCTTCGAATAATTTCTCCAATTCGATCGCTGAAGGGGTCAGGTTCGCAACCGCTTCTTCATAACGTTCCCCGGGAAACTTGGAACGGAACACAGGAATGTAAGGGTCTTTTGAAAAATCTAGCGTTTTCTCACCCATCAAATGATTTTCTGGCGAGAAATAACGCACGCTGCCACTTAACCAACGGTCCCCGTCATAAATATGTTGGTGAACTTCGGTGTAGAGGTACTTTCCGGTCGCATCATCAAATGCAAATCCATAGAATTTGCGGGGTTCTTTTGCAGCCAAGGCAGGCAGAGCAAAGATTACAGAACCAATCAAAACTGCAGTACTTAATAAGCGCGTCATTGATAAAGGTTTAGTTTTTTCAATAGGAATATTCAATTTATCATCTCTTTTCAAAAAGGTAATGGGCAACGCCCCACTCGCGACCTTCATCAAAACCAAATAACTCAGCGACTGCCATATAAAACATGCGCCAGCGTTGAAACCATATCTGTGCTTCAGCATCACCATATGCTGAAACTAAAATCGCAATGCACTCTGTGCGATTGGCATCTAATTGCTCCAACCAATGATTGGAGGTTTTTTCATAGTGACGGCCATCTACCCACCACTGATCTAACAATTTCAACTTCTCTTGAAAGAACAAAAGCAAATGTTCAGAGGGCATGGTGCCCCCCGAGAAGAAATACCGTGTCATCCAGTCATCATCGCCATGATCCTCAAAATGATAAGTGAGATTTCGATGCGCGAAGATATGAATAAATAGCATCCCTTGCGGCCCTAGCCAACGCGCCACTTTTTCCAGCAGCGCGCTGTAATTCTTCATATGCTCAAACATCTCAATAGAGATCACACGATCAAACGGCGCCTCTGCGTGCGCTTCAATAAAATCAAATTCAACCACATTACCTGTGACAATTTTTAGGTTATGAATGCCCCGTTCCTGAGCTCTTGCTTGAATAAATTCTCTTTGGCCATGTGAATTAGACAAGCCAACAATCTGCGAATTGGGAAATCGTTCGGCCAACCAAAGTGATAAGGAACCCCAACCACACCCCAAATCTAGTATTCGCTGACCATCCTTGAGTCGCGCGCGCAAAGCATACAATTCCAACATGGCCTCTTCTGCTCTTTGCAGGCTTTCAGTGCCAACCGGATACCAACAACATGAATATTTAAGACGCGGCCCCAAGTGTTTTAGAAAAAAAGCTGCGGGTACTTCGTAATGTTGTGCGTTGGCTGCTTGGGTTTCGATCGCAATCGGACTCGCCCTAAGTGAAGCCACCATCGCACGCGTGCGCTCTGTGATGCCTTCAACGCCAAGCGCCGACTCCATTTTTAAACGTTGCTGCATTAAGCGCCGCATGCCTGCTCGCGCAATCCAATCAGGAATCCATCCTCTCTCGCACAGGTCTATGGGCGACCACGACATCACGGGGCGAGGGCTATAGTTTGATGAATTGGAATCTGTCACAAAAACCTCAGAATCGACGGGGAGGGAAAGGGATAAATGCGCTCGTAGTTTTGATGTAATCAGCATACTCGGGGCGTTTGGCGGCCGCCTCGGCTTCATTCAGCGGTATGCCAGAAACCTTTATAAGCAGGTAGGCCATGACTACAGGTGGAATAAAGGAGAGCCAGACCATGGGGGTATCCCATGCCAGTAAGGTGTAGCAAGGCCAGTGCAAGCACTCAAAAAAATAATTGGGGTGACGAGACCACCCCCATAAGCCAGATCGGCATACTCTGCCTTTGTTTTCAGGTTGCGTACGAAATCGTTCTAATTGGCTATCTGCTAAGGCCTCGCCTCCTAGAGACAATACAGCTAAAACCAGTGCGGAAATGATTTGCCATTCCTCTAAAGGTGTGGCTTGCCAGCATACTGCCCACATTCCCAAAGAGAGTAAACTCGCTGCTACGGCCTGAAAAATAAAGAATTGCAACATCCGGCGATCCGCCATCTCGCCCCAATCTGTTCTTAATCGACGATAGCGGCCATCTTCAGGCTTTCCTGCGTTTCTGAGATAAAGGTGCGTTCCTAATCTCAAGCCCCAAGCGCCAGCAATGACACCAACCATTAAGCGCGTAGTCAAATCGGCGCTCCCCATTAGCGCGTATAAAACGCCCATGGCGCCCATGCTCCAAGACCAGACTGGGTCGACCATTCCCGCATTACGTGTTTTAAGTTGTCGGACCCATACAGCTATAAACGCCATGCAGGAGAGAACAAAGCCAAGCAAAAGCGCACTTAAGGCATGCATATTGATACTCTTCAAAAAAGGGGAATGATGTTGCGTTTAAGCTGCTGTTTCGTTACTGGCTTGCAAATCAACATGGGTTTGATACTGAGGCTGCTTCCACATTTGCGCAACCGTGGCCTCCAAATCTTGAATCCTGCTTTTTAACCCAGCCACTTCGGTTTTTCTTTCTTGAGCCTGTGAAACGGCCTTGGCTAAAGAGTCTTCTAGTTCCTGCAAGCGCTGAGCCGCCAGACGATAACTGACCAATTCATCATCGGTAATCATGACCGCCGCTTCGCGCACTTGCGCTGAAGCTGCTGCAGTGGCGGTGACACGGGGTTCTTGTTTTGCCGTTACAAGGGCAAGCTGAAGCTGTTGTGTGGCTTGTTCAAGTTGAAGTACACGAACATTGGCTTCAGATAGCTGCTGCCGAAGGAATGCAATCTCACGCTCCTCTTGCGTAGCATTGGGCATCGCAGGAAGTGATTCAAGGGTATCGTTGATCTCTCGCTCATGCTCCGCAATGTGATCTTGCAATCCACGAATATTTTCCATGAGTAATGCGTTTTCTTGATTGGCTTCACTCAATTTTTCGGTCAACTCGGCAATCTCGGCTTCTTGCTGGTGATGTTTTGCCTCAGCCAAAGTGAGCGTTTTCTGCGTGTCAATTAAATCGCCGCGATAGGATTCCACATTTTGTTGGCTCTCCCTCAGTGAAGACTGAACCGCATTTAACTCCCTGCTCAGCGCTGCGTAACTGGTTCTCTGATCCGTCAGATCCATTTCTAGTCTTTGGATCTCGGTCAAAGCAAGGCCTGTTTCGCGCGTTTTGTCATTAAGGGCAACTTGTAGCTTTTCCATCTGCAGCGCCTTGGCCGCTTGCTCTTCTTGTTTCTTAGCAAGCGCTGACTTCAGTTCTTCAAACCTTTGCGCCTGACTGTACTCAGTGCTTTGATCCTTAGCGTTAGCTGAATTCAAAGCAGTCTCTGCTCGCTGCAACTGATCTAGCAGTTCATCTTGAATATTTTTAAGTTCGTTGGATTCTATTTCGAGTGCGGCGCCCAAAGCGCGCGCCTCAGAATATCGCCAGTGCTGAATAAACCATGCCAGAACGAAACCCAAACAAGTCGACAGGAATAACCACATCAGCACCACCCAGACTATATGCTCAGCAATCATTCCAGTTTAATCTCCACAATAACGCGATCATTAAGGGAAGCGGGTTTACCCGAAGGTCTAATTGTTAACCCTTCAAATTGCGGCAACTCAACGACTCTTACTCGGTGCGGATCAATTCCGGCCGAGGACATTAACTTAACTAAGCTTGCGATACGACGACTGTTCTCTGTTGCAATTTCGCTTCCAGTTTGTAATGTTAAGTTGATACGCGATTCTGGATGTGATTTCAGATAGGCAATCCATACATCAACGGCGCGTCTTTCCTCGGCAGGAGGCGCTGAGTTTTGTCCATCGTAAAGCATGAGAACAAGGGGTAGGCCATTCTCTTTCTTATTAAGATCAGCATGACCTGAAGCAAGGCTTGCAAACTTAAAATGTGAACCCAGTTGATCCACAGCAAGCCTTCCCAGAAAAAGTAAGCTCAGCAAACCCAGTACCAGTACCCCCGCAATTTTTCTCGAAAGAGAGGCGGTGATAGGACGAATAAGAACCGCTCCGTATGTGCTCATATTCTTTGGTGTGTATGTTTTGTTGAGCGGCCTTACATTAGGCTGGTTTTTTCAACAAATCAGCCAATTCGCCCGATTGATACATCTCAGTCATGATGTCAGAACCACCAATAAACTCACCATGAACGTAGAGCTGCGGTACGGTAGGCCAGTCAGAAAACTCCTTGATGCCCTGGCGAATAGCGGGGTCTTGCAATACATCCACTGAGAAAATGTGATCTACACCGCTTGACTTGAGAATGCGCACAGCATTTGCAGAAAAACCACATTGGGGAAAATCAGGACTTCCTTTCATGTAAAGCACTACATCGTTTTCAGAAATCTGTTGCTGAATTAATTCTTTAGTATCCATATCTAGCCTTTAAAAATAAGGGTGTTAAGTACTCCGAGCATAGCCGGGGGTTTCCGAACGGTCAACGCGGTAACGGCCAGCCGTTACCCGCTCAATACCCGCAATATCCAAAGCAGATTGGACATTCACGAATCCTGCCATTTCCATTAAGCGACGCACTACCCCAGCTTGATCGTATCCATGTTCTAAGGCGAGCAAGCCACCCAAGGAAAGATGAGAGGGAGAAAGGTCAATAATCGCAGCTAAATCAAGTAAACCGTCCGGCCCCCCAACCAGGGCGCCTTTGGGCTCAAAGCGAAGATCTCCCTCACTGAGATGCTGATCTTGGGCAGCGATATAAGGAGGGTTACTCACCACCGCATCGAACTGTTCTTCCTTAAGATTAGAGAACCATCGCCCCAAACGAAATTCAATTTTATTCCTGACGCCCATTCTCTCAGCATTCCGAATTGCCACTTCTAATGCTGCCTCATCCCGATCTACGGCAACAATATCAAGCAGAGGGCGGCGACATGCTAATGTGACTGCGATTACTCCGCTCCCGGTTCCTAGATCGACTACTCTCCCGGAAACGCCTGCTGGAAAAGCTTCTAAAAGCCGATCAACGAGCAATTCTGTTTCAGGACGCGGGATCAGTACTGCGGGTGTCACCTCAAAACTCAATCCGTGAAATTCTTTCTCGCCTATTAAATAAGCAATTGGTTCACCATTTTGGCGCCTTTCGAGATGCTCTGAGTAGAGTTGGTTTTCTTGTTCGCTTAAAAGGGCTTCGGGGTGCGCCAGTAACCAAGCAATAGGTCTAGCCATCGCGTGTGCTAACAACATACGCTGATCGATGCGCTCACAGCGATCGTGTGCCTGATTTAAGGCCGCTTCAACAGTCAGCGTACTGACCAGAGGCTGCGTATTGTCCTGATCCCTCATAGATCCCCTAAAGCAGCAAGCTGATCAGCTTGATGTTCTGAAGCTAGCGCATTGGATAATTCCTGAAGATCACCATCCATAATATAGTCCAGCTTGTATAGGGTGAGATTGATCCGGTGATCCGTCATTCGCCCCTGAGGAAAATTATACGTTCTTATTCTCTCCGAGCGGTCCCCGCTACCCACTAAAATTCTTCTTGCTGCTGCTTCTTTGTCATGCGCCACTTGTCGCTGCTTGTCGCGTAAACGTGCAACGAGAACTGACATGGCCTGGGCCTTATTCTTATGCTGAGAACGTCCATCCTGACATTCCACTACCGTTCCACTCGGTAAATGGGTAATGCGCACCGCCGAATCAGTTTTATTGATGTGCTGGCCCCCTGCTCCACTTGCTCGAAATGTATCAATACGAAGATCAGCAGGATTGATTGTGATTTCATCGGCCTCTTCAGATTCGGGGAGCACCGCAACTGTGCAGGCAGAAGTATGGATACGGCCTTGTGACTCGGTAGCGGGTACACGCTGAACGCGGTGGGTACCTGACTCAAACTTCAGTGCACCATAGGCTCCGGGGCCAATCACGCGAAAAATGATTTCCTTAAACCCCCCCATTTCACCGTCGCTATGCGATACCAACTCTACTTCCCAATTTCTCCGCTCAGCATAACGGGTGTACATCCGATAAAGATCTCCCGAAAACAATGCAGACTCATCCCCCCCTGTCCCAGCACGTATTTCAAAAAATAAATTGCGATCATCATCGGGGTCACGGGGAATCAAACTGCGCTGTAGTTCTGTTTCAAGCTCATCGATACGGCTTGAAATGCCGCGGATCTCAGATTCAGCCATATCACGCATCTCGGCGTCATTGAGCATGTCTTCACAGTCCCGGCGATCCGACTCCGCTTGCAAAAACTCTCTAAAGAGCATCACGGTTGGCTGAATTTCTGAATGCTCTCGGCTCAAACGCCGAAATGCATCCATGTCGGAGGCGACTTCTTGGCTGGCCAAACGGAGTTCAAGCTCCGCGATGCGCTCATCCAAAGTGGATAAGCGCTGACGCAGTGAATCTTTCATCCTTCGTTAGAGACTGGGAATAGGCGTGGCAGAAGTTGAATGAGCTGAGGCTGCTCATCAGGTGCTGCCTGTTGCAATAACTGCGTAGGGTGATGTAGAAATTTATTCATTAAGCCTTGTGATAAAGCCTCTATCACATCCTCTGGTTTGTCACCTCGGGCTAACAGCTTGCGGGCCCGCTCGAGTTCTAGCTGCCTGTAAGACTCAGCATGTCCTCGTAATTGTTTGATCACCGGAACAACTTCACGGTTACGCAACCAATTCATAAAAATATTTACCTGATCTGAAATGATCGTTTCTGCCTCTGTGGCTGCAGTCTGCCTAGCCTCACGCCCTTCTTCAATGATCTTACCCAGATCATCAATGGTGTATAAAAAAACGTTTTCAATCTGAGCAACTTCGGTTTCGATATCACGAGGCACCGCCAAATCAATCATGACAACAGGCCGATAACGACGCTGGCGCAACACGCTCTCCATCAAACCTTTACCAATAATCGGAAGCGGTGCGCCAGTGCAAGAAATAACCATATCGAACTTCGCCATCTCCTTGGGCATTTCAGCCAGAGTGAAGGCGTTGCCACCATGTTGCTCTGCCAATTGCGTTGCGCGCTCGAGTGTTCGGTTGGTCACGGCTAGAGAGCGAGGAGTATGCGCAGCAACATGGGTTGCGACTAACTCCATCATTTCCCCTGCCCCGACCAGCAGCACATTCAGCTTGGGAACTTCACCTAGCACTCGGCTGGACATTCTGATGGCAGCAGCAGCGAGGGAAACAGATTGCGCCCCGATTCCAGTTTGGGTTCTGACTTCTTTTGCAACGGCAAAAGTTTGCTGAAAAAGTTTGTTGAGCAGCCAGCCTAGGGAACCCATTTCCCCTGCAATTCTCACAGCTTGCTTTACCTGCCCCAGAATTTGCGCTTCTCCAAGTACCATCGAGTTCATGCCCGATGCCACCCTAAAAGCGTGCGCTACGGCATCCTCATCATGGAGTTGGTATAAATGGGGCAAGAGTTGCTCAGCGCTGACTTGATGATAACGGCATAGCCAATCCACAACCGCAGGAGGATTTTCGGTTCGGCAGTAAATCTCAGTTCGATTACAGGTAGAAATGATTGCGCTTTCTTCCACCTCTGCTTGAACAGCGAGGTCGCGCAGGGCCACTGAGAGGCTAGTCTCAGGGAAAGCAATGCGCTCCCGAATTTCTAAGGGAGCACTTTGATAATTAAGGCCGAAGGAAAAAAGCTGCATGGGCTGCTGAATTGGACTTATCCATTAACTTGAATTATGCCACGGAAGTGTAAGCAAGCCGCATTGAGTGTTTTGTGGTGATTTTATAAGCTTTTTTAAATGGTATTGATTAGGCAAATAATCTTGAATGGTCAGTTTTTTGTCGCCACCGCGCCACCTCTGCAGGAATACCGGCAAGATCGTTAATTATCCTTACTTTTTCAGGCACTCGTTTGATTCGGACCACTCCAGCACCGCCCACCCATATTTCAACGTGCTGCTGAAGCGCTTTTCGGAGTTCCATGATCCCTTCACTGCTTCGAGTCCGTGGGTAAGCTTGACTGAATGAAAGAGCAACGATATCCGCTTGGTGTGCTGCAACCGCCGACACAATGTCTGCTATGGGCATTTGGATTCCAAAAGAAATACACTCCG
>Ga0114963_10000146_pt1 | contig 44342 bp, 14 predicted proteins | sample C_131016_EF_Meta_FD_87019 | JGI IMG/M metagenome (GOLD analysis project Ga0114963, IMG submission 87019) | Freshwater microbial communities from Lake Croche, Canada to study carbon cycling - C_131016_EF_MetaG | ecosystem: Environmental > Aquatic > Freshwater > Lake | place: Lake Croche, Canada... | reverse complement strand
TATGTGTATGTGACAAGGGAGAGAAGGGTGGATGGCCACTCTTTGACCTCTATCAGAGAGAACTAAAGTTGAGAAAAGTTCCTATTGAACAATTTGCTGATAGATTAATGGTATCCTCTGTTGATATGGTTTTCAAGGATGAAGACATTAATATGTTCTATAATGCAGCAAATATTGGGATTAATACCGCTGATGGAGAGGGCTGGGGTCTATGTAATTTTGAGCAGATGGGTGTAGGAGTTCCTCAAGTTATCCCCGATATTGGAGGATTCAAGGAGTTTGCCACTTCCAGTAATTCTATGCTGGTAAAGCCAAATGTAAGATATTATTTACCGATGGTGTATTGCCCTGTAGGAGGAGAAGCAATGGCGTGTGACCCTCATGATGTTTGTTTAGCGATAGAAGAATATGTGTTGAATACTTCGAAAGCAGAGGAGCATGGAAAAGCAGCAAAGGAAACAGTAAGTAAATATACTTGGTCTTCATGTGTGAAGAATTTACTCAAACGCTTAGAGCGAGAAAAAGAAGATTTTGAAAATGAAAAGGATTAATAGGGAGCAATGATTGCTTGGATTATAGGAATTGTAATATTATTAGTAATATCACTTTTTATTAAAGATCAAACTGTAGAATCATTTGAATACAATCCACCTACAGTAATACCATCAAAAGTGAGAGCTGATTTAACTTGTTCTGACCGTAATCAATCTGCTATTTACGATAGGTTTGATAATGCGAAATTAGATTCTATGGGCTCTGATTTAATGATTCCGCCAAGTTCAAGAAATGATAGATTGACTGGAAGACAAACATCTGATACTTCTAAAGCAATATATTTTAATGAATGTATAGGCTCAACAGATACAACCGATTCAGATTATATGAAAAAAAGAGGAAATAAAGTATTTATAGATACTGGTAAAGCTGCTCTTGATAATAATGGACCTATGACAGATAATAATGGTCAACCATACAATTTAGTAGATTTATTTTGTTGTAAAGGTGAAATGTTTCAACGTCCTGGAACATTTGGTGAAGAAAATAAAGTTTGTTTACCAGTTTGTCCAAGTAATTATACCAAGTCTCCACAAGATGAAACTATATGTATAAGAAATGATAGCAATTGTGTTTATACATATGATTTATCAGCAAATATACAAAACAATTGGTTTAAGACTTGCGCTGCTCTTTATAAAGAAAATACAAGTTTAATATCTACAATTCAAAGTATATCTAGTGTTGTCAGCACATTCAGTATTCAAAGTAGCACTGTTCAAAGTAATTATACTTTATTGAATAGTCAATTAGGAGGATATACTACATCTGGCACTAAAAGAACACATTATCTAAATGATTTTAGCAATATTACAAATGATTATACTAGTTTATTCAATATTCAAAGGAATATTAGTGATAAATATAATATTTTACTAACCGATAAATTAAAATTTGATACATTATTTAATAATTTAGGATGTTCAAATTATATGTAAAAAAAATTTATTTTTTTAAAATAAAAAGAATAGTATGCTTCTTTGGCTTAGTATTCTTTTTATACTTATATTCATCTTTACTGTTTACTGGTTCTTTAAAAAAAAGAAGAAAGTAGTAAAAGAAAAATTTGAAAATCCATATGATCCTAATACTCCACCTATTAATGTAAATGTTACTGTTTCTCCAAGTTTGCTAGAATCCGCAAGAGAATATTTATCACAAAATGGTTATAATGAAGATGCAAGTATTCCGGCAAGAGATATCAATACAACTTGTATACAATTACAAAATAGTTTAAATAATTATAATAGCGAATTACAAAGACATCGAAATGAAGGCAATTGGAACCATACTGAGGCTATGAAAAGTTATATTAATATTGTAAAACAACAACTTATTGCTTCGGCTTGTCCAACAAATTAATATACTAAAAATAGTTAGGGACTATGAAAAAGTGGTTATATAGTTTTAAATTTATTCTTACAATTATATTATTTATAGGATTTGCTGCCTATTATTATTTGATGAAAGATTCGAAAGAAAATTTTCAAGAACAACAACAACAACAAAATGATGGAGATTATCATTACCCTCATTTTGATATTAGTGCTAATTATTACAATTTAACGGAAGCAGAAAAAGCCCAAATGAAAGCAATAAATCCTGATTCCATTATATTAAATATTGGAAACAGTCTTGGTGAAGGTATTGATATTAATAATATTCCTTGGGATTCTGAAAATCGATCATTACAACCATCAGAGATTCTATGGGGTGCAGTATCTCGTGAAGCATCTGCTGATATATTTCATAAAGTATATGTGGTACAGCAATTAAAGACTCTACAAGCAGCAGAAGATAATAAATTTTACTTTGATAGCGCTATATTACATTATGGAACGGGAGATCCTGAACTTGGATCTATCTTGGAGTTTACAGATTTTTATGCAAACTTTGCTTCTCCTCTTATTGTACCAATGATTGGAGAAAAGATGGGTGGTCACGAGCCAATATTTCCAGACGATGTGCCTGAATCTCCTGTAACAAAACAAACAAATGCTGCAAAAAATATTGGAGGTAATAATGGTGATCCTGGTGTTATGGAACCTGTAACAGAAAAAAGACCTTATAATGGAATGAAAGCAAAACAACATTCTCGTGTAAGTCATATTTTATCAGTTGATAAGAAACCAGATCCTCCAGGGAAAACAAATGAACCTCCAGCAAGTACATTCAAACGATTAAAATCACAACTTTTTAAAATGAAAGGGACTCGTCTCTTAGGAAAATTAATTTTATTATTTTTTGATTGGATAGAACTTATACCACCACCAGTTGGTCCTGTTCTAAATTTTATTTATATGGTATTTATAATGCCAGCTGTAATGGCAATTGCTATGCCACTTATAGCACCTAGGAAAGGTTCAGACGCAATTGTTGAAAATAGAATTATTGGTGTATATACAACATTAGCTTTTATGGCTGTTACTGCGGGTATAGGGGTAGTATTTCCATTATTCCCAGGTGCTCAAGCGGCCGCAATGGCAGCAGCACTTGCTGGTGCTCTTGCAGCATTTTATGAACAAAAAGTTGCTATTCCTGCTGGTTATAGATCGGCTATGGAAAAAATGATAGAATCAACCGGTCATGGATCTGGAGATGGAAAATGTCCAAATGGTTATGTCCCCATGAATCAACTATGGAACCCAACAACAGAAATCTTTCTTTCTTTTGTTCCTATATTTGGAGATTTAATAGATTTAATCTATCCATATATGTGTATTCGCACAGATTTTATGACACCAGCAAATGATAGAGCGCAAAACTTTATAGAGAATTTAGTATGTGTTCGTGACCCTTTTATTCTACCGAAATATATGGATCAGAGTTGGATATCCTCTATGTTTTTAGATTGGCCAGATTATAATAATAAATTATCTACAGGAACAAATATCGTTGGTGGTAAATTAAGAATTGTTCCAACTGCTACATCACAAGTTCTTAATGAAACAATAAATATTTTAGCTATTAAAACAGCAGTGCAAAATGCTGGTGTGGCTCGTGCTACACTTGCTAGGAATGCAGTAGATACTGTCTTACCTAAAACAAATAGAGACCCATATTGGAGTTGGTCAGGATATACAAACTACAATGATATTAAAAATAATCCTCAGAATTATTATAATTTAGATATAAAGTTAGATAACTTCAAAGAAAATAATATTTACCAATATATTGGTGGTAAATCAAGTCAAGGATCTCCTAATCCATCTTTAAGTTGCCGCTTTTTTTATCTAGATTTCTCAGATCCAAATATTTTAGTAGAAATGGCTCAATTCTATTATAACTATGCAATTCGTAATCCTCAAATTGGTGATGATAGAACATTTACAATTGAATATATCGCTAAAATTAATTATGTAGTAGCTTCTTCTTTATTCTCTTGTGACGCAATGTGTGAAATGGTAACTATAAAATATGACGCTCGTTCTGGAACAATTCTAAAACAAACAAGATCCTATGATGCGGATAGAAGATTTTATTTCAGATGGAGAGGAAACAGTGGTCCTCCAAATTATACAGGTGATTGTATGACACCAACCGATATATGGGGAAATGATCCCAGTAGGACGGTATGGAGGGTTCTAGATGATGCTTGTGATGAAGCAATGTATAAATTAAATGATGCTATTCATTTTCCAGATGAACCTGGTGCTGATTCTACAGGATTAATAAGTGGAGAAGTATTATTAACTGCATATGAATTGTATTTAGAACAAAAAGAAAGAAGTGATGCTGCTGCTGCCTACATAGTATCTGTAAATTCTACAAATACTGATTTAAATACTGCTAAAGCCGCATATGATGCAGTAGACACACAACGTATTAATCAAATTATTGGTTCATATATATCAGATATTATTAATTCATCATATAGTTATTTAGGAATTGTTAATTCTATGCCATCATTTCTTAATTCTATTCCTACAATTCGTGATATTCCTTCATTTTTCTCCAAACGTGATTCTGTTTCATCAGCTTTATCGAATGTTACAAATACTATAAACATTGCTTATAATTTTGCCATAAATCTCGCAAATAATATACCATCTGATTATGCTACAAAGATTGGAAATATTAGTTCTGTTATAAATAATACTATTTTATCTGACTTTTCAACCGCAATTACTTCATATTTTACTGATTCATCAAATGCTACTAAATTACAGAATGCAAGAACTACATTATCTAATCTAACAAGTAATGCGAATTTAATCATTGAAAAAGCAACAGTAGCAAATAATAATATTATGACAACCGGTCAATTAGGAAATGCAGAAACTTATACTCAACCACAAGATACATTACAACTTGCTTTTAGAACAGCAACTAAAAATTATGAAGATGCTTTATTAGCAATAGATCCATTTTATTTAGATTTTAAAATAAATACAGATACTGCTAGAAATAATTATATAGGTGTATTAAGTAAACTCTATACAAGTAATGAAAATCCAAATATATTTTTCCTAGATGATTTAGATTTTAGAGGTCCAATTCTAAGAGATTTACAATCACGAATGGACGCTGTTATTAATGCTAGAAAAGATTTATGGGATCTACATAAATTAGATGTATCTACAACTCCTACTGTCACATTCACAGATGCTACTAGAGAGACTGTTATAAATAGTTTAAATTATAAATATGACTTAGATAATTCTTTTATGACATCAAAATACTATGATGTAACAGGATGTACACATTTAGATGGAGGAGCTCTTGCTGTAATAACACCAGATGTAACAAGTCTTCAAGAAGATATACGCTTTCCTGCTAAATTTGATGTTTTACCTCATCTAAAACGATGTGAAAATATAAATATAACACTTGATAAATGTATTGATTTATCCAACGTAGAACAAGTCATTCAAGCATATCAACGTGATATACCTAACAAACGTATTAAAACAATTCATAATATTCAAGCTCGAGGAAATAATACTTGCCAATATATTTGGGATGAATATGATGTTGCTACTCCTACAACAATTACAAAAACAACGAATCGTATATTATATCAACAAGATTTATCTGCGTGTACATTCTGTTTACCAGAGGTTTCTATGAATAGTCTACCAAAAGTTCAAAAGATATATATTGATACATCTGATAATAAAGTTGACGTATATGATTCATCAGGATATAAATCAAGAGGCACTACTACACCTATTACTACATCCTTAACGGTTGGACCACCACCCGAGATAAAACATTATTCATTACCTGTATCGAATGCTAAAAATCCTAATCCCACTCTTATATTTTCAAATGCGAACTATAAGGAACCAGTGCCACAACCTGATGGAGGACAACCTGTAAATTTTACACCAATGACAGGACAACTATTAGTTCCTCGTTATGACCCTAATACTTACAAAAAGTTACCAGATTTAGTTAGACCAAAGAAACCTATTCGTGTTTCATATCCAAATGGCACAGAATTTCAATTAGGAGGTCAGACAAGTAATTATTGTTCTGACCCAATTAATATGAGTAATTTTATGATTGATTATAATAATACCAATACGAATCTAGAAAAGATAGTAAATATACAACGGGGGTTCACTACTGGTAGTAATGCTATAACTATTAACCCTACAAGTCAGATTTCTTTTTCCCCTACTATTAATCCAACAACCATTACTTTTAACAAACCTCTAAGTGCGTTTCAGACTACTATTGGAAATCAAGTTTATAATGGTTATACTATTTTATCGTTTTCAGTTCCTCTAACGAACTCTGGATTTTTTAATGATACAATCGTTATGTCTATGAGTGTAGGTTTCACTAGTGCTACTCGAGCTGAAAGTTGGTTTTTTACTCTTCAAAGCAATCCCTCTCCAACTGCTCCAACTTATTATATAAATAATGGGACTCTTCTTGTTCCACCGGGTCCCGCATCAGCACCTTTTACGGCTGGAGACACTTTTTACATTATTTATAACGGAACTCAAATGTTATTTTATCGTGAAGCATTAGGAGGGACCTCAACATTAGTATATACCGCTACTATCACTGCTCCATCTTTTAGTATGTTCGTTCAGAATAACTTCATTAATTTCGGTGGAACGAATAATTACACACTAACAAATCTATCCGCAACTACATTTCCTACTTGTGATTATGAGATTGATGTCTTTATAAAAGATCCTAAGAACCCTGATAATTCCGCACAACAATATTTAACAAAAAATATATCAAATATTCTAAGTATTACTACGAGTGGAACAACAATTCAACTGGCTGACGTGACAGGATTTATAAAAGGTATGATAGTAAATATTTCTTATACTACAGGAAGTATTAGTTATACAACTAGATCAGCACCAAGTTATACTATAGTAAATCATAATAATATAACTCCTACCACACAAAATGATATATTCCAAGCAATTTCAGGATTATTAAAAATAACAAATATTGATGTATCAAACAATAGAATTACATATTCAAATAAAACTCTTCCAATAGATATTGTTCTACCAATTACTACAGGTATAAGTGGTTCTGGAATAATAGAACTAAAGAATGTTGTTACACGAAAGACTGTCTCTTATAATATGAAAATAAAACCAGAAGCCTTTACAAATACTCCTTATACATACAATACAATAGGAACAACAGGAGGTTTAGAAATTAAGAAAAACACTCCAACATTACAAGGTTCTTTTTCCAATACTGGATATAACTTTGGTGGACCAGCAAAGAGTAATGCGGATAATAAATTTGGCTCAAATACAAACTTCTATAATGATAACTTAGTTACCGATTATACAACAAAAATGTCAAATTTATTAAATACAACAAGTGCTTATTTGAAACCTTTAATACAAGCAATAACTTTGTCCAATACTGTAGGAGGACCAGATGTATGTGTTTCTCAACCTATTAATCCTCCTACAAATGTATGTAGTAATCCAACATACATGCAACGTATTATGGATGCGTATAATAACGGAAATTCCCCCATTGGTATTTACAATCAAGAAAGAAATACAATGACAAGAATTATTCAAGCATCTACAGCGTCAAATAATGAATGTCACTTAATCTTTGAAAATAAGAATGAAATTTATATTGATAGAACATATTATGATTCAAATAATTCAAATAATTATACAGTAACAAATACATTGAAATTTATGAATTTTCCTATGGATTCTAATGGGGCCACCTGTGATTTTAATCCTAAAAAAATACTTCCTTCAAATGTAATAGGTGCTAGCACAATATCAATTTATCCACCAATTAAAGCATCGGATTTGACCTTATCCTATGGTAATAATTTGGCACCTTATTTTAGTCCTTTAAGAACAAGTGGTATATGCCAAGTTGCTGATACTGCTATCTTATTTAATAATTTATCAAATGATTATAAAAATAAAGTAAATGTAGTAAATAATCCATTACGTTTTGCATCATTCACTAAATTACGCTCCTTACAAATAGGATATGATAAAATAGATTATTTAATAGAACAAATAAATACGAGTGTTATACCGAATGAAACTCGACGTTTCGTATTACGTGCTAAATTTGATTTGGCACCATATCCAACAACTTGTTCATGGTCGTATACAAATGACTCTTTTAAATTACAAATCGTTTTACCGGATTCAATGACATCAGCAGTAAAAGCAACGTATACAGGTCAATCATTTGTAGATGTAGTGAATACGAATTCAGTATCATTAGGAGGTTCCGATACTGTTTCTCCATTATTCTTTGATCCTGAATATTCTTAAAGTTTTTTACTTTCTAACTTTACTATAGGGTTAAAATGAAAAAAAGAAATTTAATGATTTTAATGATTATAATGATTTTAATCATTCTATTACTATCAACATTATTTATTAAAAAAGATGTAAATGAACCGTTTCAAACAATAAGAGCTGGTTATGATGAAGCGTGTAGTGAATTGGTATCTAAAAGAATTTTTTTAAGAGAATTCGTGGGAAAACTACGAGAACCAGTTCAGTTCTTGAGTGCTACGATGACTGCTGCGAAACAAGCAAAAAAAGATAATATGGCATATCAAAAGACTTATACAGATTTATGTTCTAAATTGACACCTATGATCGATGCTATAGATGCGAGTGGTGTTCCAATAAATAATACGAATAAAGCAAAAGCATGTAGAGCACTTGCTTCAACCGATAAATATGAACTTGAATTATTACCCGATATAGATGTATTTTACGCAACAGTATTGTTAGAGAATAAAGATAAATTAGATTATGCTCTTCGATATATAAATTTTTATACAAATATGATGAAATGTCCTATACCAGATAGTTCAAAAGTAACATATGATCCTACTGAAAAGTTATTAGTTCCTGATGCTTGTGGAAATCTTGTAAATCCAAACACACATATAACAATTTCAAGAGATATTGGTGTTCTTGATACACAAAGACTTGCTTTAGAATTAGAAAAATTATCGCCATATTATTTATCTCCGGATGTTGTTAAATTTATAATTAGATTTATGATATCCCAAGAAAGAATGGATTATTTACACGATACTTCTTCTGATTTTGTAGATGGTATTGGGAATCTTATGAATGAAATTAAAAGATATTATTGATAAACTGATAAACTGATAAACTGATAAACATACTTAAATAGAATATGAACAGAAAAGTAGGGTAATGAATTGGAAGACAATTTTTATAATTGGTTTAGGTATTCTTTCAATAACAGTATTATATTATTGTTATAAAAGATATTATAAGGAAGAAGGATTTCAAGTAACACAAGCAAATATTATTTCATCGGATACATTTGTCGGTTCTTCAGTAGCAGCAAGACAATATAGGTTTGATGGAAGTATTATTTCATTGAGGCAAATGTATACTGAAATTATTAATTTTGTAACTGACTATCATAATTTTTCAGGATATGCGAATGCTAATTTGTATAATTATTATAGTAATAAATACAAAAAAAATTTAACAATTGTTGACTTTCCTTATAGTAATTATGCGACTACAGGAACAAAATACTGGTTTCCTTTTACAGGACAATATGGTGCTTCACCAAATTGGTTAACAAACTTTGCTGCAGAAAATACTGCTGTTTTAGATTTAGATGTATATAACAATAATTTGAGTAATTACATAACTTTTGTAAATACTTATTCTGGAAATAATAAACAAAAATTTATATTTAATCGTCCTTTAACAAGACCTTCTTTATTATATCGTGGATTTGATTTAACACAGCCACCAAGCAATTATAATCTTTTATCAAATGATGGAAGTATTTTAGATATAAATATCACACAAGTTGCTGGTTTTGATGAATCTCATCAAAGTTGGTGGAGAAATTTTGCTGGTACTGGTGGTTATGCGAGAGCTAACCAAGATTTATATCCTCCATCTGATAATTCAACTGATACATTATATCACGTTTTATATAATAATCCTAAACCGCCAAATCTTACATATTCAAATGTAAATAATGGAAAAAAGGCCGGTCAAATTGTGAATTTAATCCCTGATAGAAGGAGTGATTTAGAATATGCTAAAACAGAAAAATTACAATTAAATGTGTATGGTGGTCAAATAACTCAAGAACAAAGTAATGATTTTAAAGAATCTATGTTTTTAGGTTCTGTCTTCACTAATTTTGATGACCAATATAATTTAGATACTATTCTTCGTGTTCCTTATAATGGTATAATTAATGGTTCTAATTGTCATTACAGTTTTAATATGTTTTTACCAGAATTAACTCCAACTGTTGTAATTGCAGGAACAAGTGTAAGTTTTAAATATCAAAAAAATCAACCCAATATAACATATAATACAAATCTTGTAAATTTAAGAAATAATAATACTATTAAATTATTATCTGATATTGATCTAAATGTAGATAGTAACACATTTATAGCAAATGTAAATACTGTTTTTCCTTCAAGACCGTTTGCAGGAATTACTAACTCCAATCAAGCATTTGTAGGGCAAATTACACCTCAAATGATGGCAAAGATACCAAATTTAGCACATAGATATATAACAAGTTGGGTTTATAATAGAAGCACACGATATTTAGGAATGCATTTAGAGGATTTATCAGGTAGTTCTGGTATAAATGCGAATGAATTGAAAAAAGCCCAATACATATGTTTAGCAATGATTAACTTTTCTGGAGAGTCTCTAAATAACTTTATATCAAATTATGCTAACTATGGTAGTTTCACACCGATTTCTGGAGTATTTACTGTAGATCAAACTATGACTAATGTTCCAAATGAAGAAGTAGCGAAACGTATTGTTGCTTCAAGTAGAATATATAATAGTTATCAATATAATCCTACAACATCGAATTTAAGTTTAAGTATTTCTAAAACTGTAGGAAATGTATTTAACAAAGGTTCTACATCGAATTATTTCAGAAATCCAGATACTTCCCATAATATAGCACAATATATTTTATCTGCTTTGCTACAAGTAAACGATTCTATTTCCCAAGAATTATTATCTTTTCCAACAGATGGTGCAACAAATGCTTTAGCAAATGTGAATGCCGCAAATTTAGATTTAACACCAGATATTTCCACAGCATCTTTTGGAACAGCAGCAACTTCCACCCAATATGTTAAATCTATTTTACAGAATATTGCTTCATCACTTGCTTCTCTCAATATTTATTTAAGAAATGGTAACTCCTATGACCAAGCACTATCGTTAGTAAATTATTTGGTAAATATAGTTGGTGATAATCCTCCTACATTACCATCTAACAAAAATATTCAGGGTATTGTTTATAATAGTGCTACAAATACAAATGATATTACAATTACTCTTGATAATACGACTGGTTACGTTGCGAACAATTATATTAGTATTAATGGAACAACTAATTATAATGGAGATTTCTTTAAAATAATAAGTGTATTAGGTAATACATTAATTGTAGATAATAATATTAATATAGGACAAGCCACAGCTGGAGGCACTATATCTATCTCTTCATTATATAAATTTTTAAAAGATTCACAAACTAATATTAATGCTTCATTAGCTGTTATAACAAATTTATCAAACACAATAAAAGCAAATGAAAATATAAAATTAGCAGAGAAAAATCTAAATATAAATAAAGCATTTGTAGATTCTGTTATTACTAATTTTTTACAAATTAAAAATACTATAAAATGTATATCAAATGGAGTAAATATTATTAATAATATTTCTCAACTTTTAAAAACTCCTCCTACTGGAACTGGAACAGATACTTCTGTAAAAAATGATATTAGTGGAGCTATTACAGATGTTTCTGGAGCTATTACTAATACAACAACATTTATAACAGACATAACTCTTATTAAAACAAATTCTATATCGGGTGATTCAATATTTAACGAATATCTTAGAATAAGAAATTTACCGACGAATACACCAATAGAAAACAGTATAGCGCAACAAAATATAGATAATTATTTAAATACTTTACCACAGTATAATGAAGCAATAACTCTATTGGCAATTAAAAATGCTTTAACCAATTTAAAAACAAGTTTAACAAATTTACAAAATGGAATTGGAAGTGGAACAATTGCTGCAGCAATGGCGGCACCAACAGATATAGAAATTCAAACATTAGTAAGTGATTTTAATAATCTTACATATAATAATAAACTTCTTCCAGATTATGGTAACTTAAAGCAATTAAATATCAATAGTCAAGAATTTTTAAATTCTATAGCACAACTCTATTATGAAAGTTCTGATGGATTATATGAAATGACAACTATTTATGATGTATATATGGTTGGTTCTAATATGGTGGATATTCGTTTTGATAAAAAACAAAGGTTGCCAAATGGAAGAATTAATAATTTAGAAATACAATATATCCCACAAATTCAAGAATACAATAGATTATTAGATATTATGAATGATGGTTCTTGGTCTAATTATTATAGTGATAGAGATTATACAAAGAATGGTCAAACTCTAACATCCAATGCAATTGATTTCTATTATGATGATTTATCAGCAGTATCAAATAAGTTAGAACCTATTTTTAATCCAGTATATCCAATTGACCAAAATATTAATGTAAAAGATTTACAAATCCAATTAAGCAATTTGAATAGCAGCAATGATATAATTACAAATATTTTGAATGGTAAATTAACAGGTTCAAGAGCACCATATATACCTGAAACACAAGATACTCTTGGAATGAATTATACCGATAGATTAGCAACCATTCAAAACAATTTATATAATCAAATGAATACGATTCAAACACAAATTTCAGGGATTTTACAAGGATGCGCTAGAGTTTTTGTTACGCCAACAAATACTAATAATAAATGGACTTTCCCTATTAATGGAATGGCAATCGGTGTAAATGCTGCTTTAACCTATAATCTTGCTTACAATGGAAATTTAGAAATAGATATGGGAAATACACAAGGAAATATTGGTCAATATTATCCAACAATTATATATACTAAAAATCTTACTCCTCCAATTATATGTGGTGATATAAAGTTTATAAATAAAGCGGCTGCGTTATTCAATCAAACTGCTTTCTTAAATTTATCCAGTATGACCACACAAATTACTGGAGATGATAATGATAAACGTAGAACTTCTGAACCGAATGATGTGTATACTAGGAATGTTGGAGCAAGACAAAATAATTTTTATGATTCGAATGATGGACCTTTATATGTAGACAAAATTCTAGGATTTCAACAAGTAAATTCAAATACTTGTTATTATAAATGGCAAGAAACACAATATGATCCTTTAACAAATGGTGTATTCTCAACAGCTGCTGGAGTAATTAAACAGAGAACTGTAAATGTTCAATATCAATTTATGTATGATAATACAGAATATCAAAATCCTAAATTACTACCAGATAATAATCCTAATGGTCTTAGAGTTGATCAAGGATTTAAATATTTAGCTGCTAATACATATGTGCCATTTGGAGATTTATATCAATCCTTATATACTTGGTATGCTTCAGCAACACGTGATTTATTTTCTTATTTAAATGACATTAGTAATCAATATACAAGATTATATACATCAGAATATACTACTCTAATGGGGTTATATAATACGAACACGTCAAATATTTCAACATTAAATATAAGCACAACAATGTTATTTAGCACCAATTTAACAATCGCAACTGCTTTTACACAAATGTTACCTACATTAAGTATTACAACGATAGGAACTGGAGCTTGTGATTCTATTTTTAATAAACCTCCTACATTTACTAGTAATTATGAAAGTTTAATATACAATTTTAGACCAGGGGATGGATATGGTTTAACAACATACAGTGGTATAACATACAATAAATACAGAACAATAGATATCGGATATTTTATGAGTAATATGTTATTAGCGAATGGTATAACAACAGCAGGACCAATACCGCCTTGTGATCCTATAGAAGCAATCTCAAATCCTGAAAATTGTTTTACTGCGGAAGTAGATAAATGTTTATATAATTTAGGAACAAATTCAGCAACCTATAGTAATATTATTATGTCAAATCTTGATAAAAGAACTAGTATAAAGACAGCAATTACTGCTACAAATACAGCGATAACGGGAACAACAAATGCTATTAATGCAGCACTTGCAACAGAAACAACTAATTATTTAAGAAGTAATATTATATATAGTGCTGGACAGACTTTAGAAGAATTATATCCACAAGTATCCAATATTAACAATCAAATAACATCATTGAGTATTCAAAGTAATGATACGAGAAGAAGTATAGATAATATAACTACACAATACAACACAATATTAACAACACAAAACTCGGATATCAATTTACCAACCTATATGAATAATCAAGTGATTCCTATAATAAAACCATTACCCGATGAAGCAGCCTCATTAGATAATCAATATGGTCAATGCCCGCCCTATTTATGCACATCACCTGTTGTAATGAATACTTTAGTAGAACAATATAATTTAGACAATGATTATGACGATACCATTACAAGAGTCTTAAAAGGTGCTACACCAAATTCTTATCAATGTGATTATTTGGTAGAAGTTCGTAAAAAGAATGCTATTGTGATAAACAATTCTTTACAATTTGATAGAATACGTTTTACACCTTTACAAGTTCCATATAATGATAACAGAGATGGTATATATTTCAATGGTAGTAATAGTTATATACGTCTTGGATCAAGCGATCCATGTTTCACACTTGGATCGAATAATTTCACAATTGATTGGTTTCAGTATGGTATTTTTGACAGTGATAATCTAATATCAACTGTCTTTGTAGTTGGTAATTATAGATTAGGTGTTACATTTGAGCAAAGAACAAACAATATTCTACGTTTTAATTTATATATAAATAGTTCTATAATAAAATATATTGATTTTAATTACAATGAATTTAATCGCTGGACATATTTAGCAATTGTTCGTTATAATAATGTTATAACTTGTTATAAAGATGGATTCGCATTTTTATCGTTTGAACAACAAGGAGATATTACAGGGGATATAACAAATATATATATAGGTAATGATAGTTCAGGAAATTACTTTAAAGGATGTATGCGTAACTTTTCCTTTAATAATTATGATGCTTTGTATCAAGCCAATATTTTCAATACAGTTCCCACAACTCCTGTAAAAAATATAAATACAAAATTTATTTTACAAATGAGTGATACTGGCACTATTAATAATATTATTAGTAGAACTATTTCTAATTTAAATGTAAATAATAATGGAACAGCACCATCTCAAATTACAGCTACAGCTCAAACATTTTTAACAAATGGAACAATTTTAACAGAAATATTTAGAGGAAATAATCAAAATAACGGAGTAGCAGTATCAGACGCTGGTGTTATATATTTAGCAGATACAGCAAATCATGTGATTAAACAACTAAATTCTGATGGAACATTTACCATTATTGCTGGAAGGCTAGGAGTTCAGGGAAGTCTGGGTATAAATGGTTTAGCTACATCTGCTTATCTAAATTCTCCTTCTAGTTTAGTATATGGAAATAGTACATTATTTATAGCAGATACTGGAAACAATCGGATATGTTATAAAGGAGATAATAATATAAACGAATTAGTAACAGGTGTTACAAATGTAAAATATATTACTTATTATAATGGATTTATATATTACGTATTTAACAATAATATTTATAGAATAAATATCAATACAGGTTCTATAGAAACAATTGTAAACACTGGATTAAATAATCCTTCTGGTATTTGTATAGATAGCACTGGTAATTTATATATTGCGGATTCTGGAAATCACAGAATATGTAAATTAGTAGGTTCTACATTAACACCAATTGTTGGAATAACCGGTGTAGCAACAACGACTGATGCAACGAATCTGGGAGATGGGGGAATAGCATCATTAGCAACTTTAAAAAATCCTACAGGTGTTACAATTGATTCAAGTGGTAATTTATATATCGCAGATACTGGAAATAATCGTGTAAGAATAGTAACATATTATAATTCACAATATACAACTATTACAACAATTGCTGGAGATGGAACACCATCCTCTTCTTATAATCAAGGATATGGTAGATTTATACCTATTATACCACAATCTGTTTTTTATAAAACTGCTATATTATATGTTGTTGATTCAAGAAGAATTTGTTCTGTTAAAAAAGCAACTATACCTTCTGCGCCAAGTTCAAGAGTATATCAATTTAACTCTGTCACATCTTCAAATTATATAACTGTTGGAACTCTAGGAGAACCTGATTATAAATTTAATAAAAATATATTTACAATTCAATGGTTTATGTATATGGTAAGTGGTGTTAACCAAACAATTTTTACATTTGAGAATGGAGACAGAATACAATTGGGTGTAACATTTGAAGGATCCAATATGAAACTTTGGGTAAATGAAACATCTTATACAATACCATTTATTAATAATGAAATACAATCTTTATGGGTTCATTTAGGACTTGTAAATAATGGTTCAACCCTTTCATTCTATAAAAATAGTATTCTTATCTTTTCAATTGATTCTACAAATATTTCATTTAATACAGTGGATACACAACTTACAATTGGTAATAGAAATACAAAAGATCTATCCAACAATTTCAAAGGATATATATATAATTTTATAATATATAATAAAGTAGCAATAAATTATAATACTCCTTATAGTAGTCCTCCTTTATGCTCACCAAATCTTGTATTATATCTTGCAAATGGAACAACAAGTTTTAATGATTCAAGTATAAGTAATCCAGAAATATCTCAAAATTTTGTATCCTATATAGATTTATTTCCTTACGCAAATACATATAACGCTTTCAAAATTAATTTACATTATAATAACAATACACAGCAAGAAATACCATTTAATACTGTATATCGATATGGAGAACCATTATCTGTAAATTTAGGAACCTTATATAATATAATATCATTTAATATATATAGTCTTCAAGATACAAAAGCAATTCAACAATGGTTATTAGAAGGTTCGTCAAATGGAACAAATTGGATAACACTCCATCAACAATTAGAACCTTATAGAACAAGCACTTCTCCTATTTATCCAAAAAAAACTAGTTATTCATCCGATATACCCATACAAGTTCAACAGAATACAGGTGGTGATTATTTAACAATGACGAAAAGTTTTAAAGTTGCTACATTAATAGCAGATTGTTCTATTGTTATTACGTCAAATGTTGATAATCAAGATAATTATACAAAAGGTGTTACATCAAGTAATGGATTCTTTATTCAAGAAAATACTCCTTATGTGGTAGATTCATCTGGCTCAGATGTTTCTGGATTTCAATTCATTGGGAATCTTCTGAGTGATTATGAATCCAACATAAAAAGTTTATATGATCCTATTACATCAAATGCAAATACTATATATGGTAAAATGTCAGTCGCCTATCAAAACAGTCTTTCTGACACGTATAGCGCTGTTGGTAAATTAAATACTCTAAATTTTTATTCTACTCAATTTAATAATTATGATAGTTTACGAACTTATATGTTAAATAATACAAGATTTAGAAATACTATTTTTGACAGTTATCCTTATAGTAACGCTTATATGTCCAATATTTTACGATTTAATATTGCTGATTCTAACACTATTGATATAGTCTTTAATAAAGTTGATTTAACTGGAACTGCTACTTCTATTAATTATGGAACGACTACAACTGCTGGAGCAAGATATAGACTTTCAGTAAGCCAAGGGTTCTTAGATTTAACTGCATCTTTCGTATCAGATGTTACACCTACTGCGAATATATTAAATGATGATTATACAACGGTATCAAATCCTCGTGGTAAAGATTATAAAGATAGATTGAATCAAACTTCTAAATTAGTTTCTGGAATAAGAACACCTATTTCTGATGCATCAATTACACAATATACTTTACCAACAGTTTTGACAACAATAGAATCACTAACAGGTTTAACAGGTATTACATTCTCTAATATTGTAGATGCTACAAAGAATAAAATAGAATATATGGTAACCACTGATGGAACTTCACGTGATAAAACTTTACCAATTGGAAAAACAAATTATATAGTTCAGTATGTATCTCCCACAGAAGTGAATAGTCTTATATCAGCAACGATTGAGAATACTAAATTTAAAACAACTATTACTGTTGCTAATATTAATTCATACATAACTAATTTTAAAGCATATTTTAATGATTTATATTCAACAACAAAAGGATATCCATTTAATAGTATTCTTAAAAAAGTATATTCTTATAGTATAGTAAATAATATATTATATTTAAGTGTTGGAATTGAATATACAAAGAGTGATAATACCATTTATTACAATATTATACCGAATATTAGTGAATTTGGAACTCAAGTATATTATAAAGTAATATTTACAACAGGTAACAATGTTCTTGCATTTGAACCTTGTGTATCAACAGCAGGAGGAACATTAACATCTTATACTGATACCACTCCTTTACAACAATCTGGAACAACACCTACTGAAATTATAAACAATTATAAAAATAATTTATTATGGAAACAAATTAAATTTATACCATCGAGTGCTTCTTCAACAAGCACATATTCTATTTCACAAATACAATTTTTTAATAGTGCTCTTCTAAGCGATGAAGCAACAAAACCTAGAGTTATACAATCATTAAGTATAAATGGAGGAAATACAAATAATTTTGATTTGATACAATTAGTTGATGGAGTAAACACAACTTTAAGGTCAAAAGAAAATATAAGTGGTCGTTATTTCACACATACATATGTTGGTGGAGAAATAACTGCTACATTTAAAGAACCAACATCCGCAAATGGCTTTTCTTTTATGACTGCGTATAGTTTACAAAATCCTCAAAAATGGGTTGTCCAAGGAACAACAGATGGAACAACTTGGATAGATTTAGTAAGACAAGATACAAATTACTTAGATACTCTTGGTGTTAATGCTGCTTCTATATATAATTCTTTTTATAGAACACCTATTTTTAGTTTTTCAGCAGCACCAAATGTGATATTAGATCAACCACTAATACGAACTACTGATACATCAGCAACTACAAATTATCAATATTTAAGAATTACTCCTTTATCTGGATCATTTAATTATCAGTTAACACAAATAACTTTATATAATGGGCAAACTCTTACTGCCCTTGCTACTACTCCTACTACCCCTGCTACTACAACAGCAGACCCTACAGTACCAACAAGAAATTTATCCTATTTATTTGATAATAGAAATATTTCATATACAGATCCTAGATCTGTTAAAACATTAGAAGCACCTACAAATACCCCTCTAACAATTCAATTTTCATCAGTTATTAAATTTAATGGAATATCATTTGTTACAGGTATAGATGTTAATAAATGTATGACAAGGTGGATTATAGAAGCATCTACAGATAATATCAATTACAATACAATCCATAGACAAGAATTTCCTTATACAAATGATTCAATACATTATCCTCATTTTTTCTGTAGAACACCCATATTTTATTCAGATGGTCAAACAATTGAAACTTCACAACCCCAATTATATGAAACAAAGAGTTGGCCAATAAGATATGTAAGATTTAAACCAATTTATATGTATGGTGCTGGAAGAGGAGGAACATTTGAAGTATCACATATTGATTTTTTTAATGATGCTACTCGATTATCAGCTAGTTCTTCTACTAATGATAATTTACTAACTGAAGTAACATCATCTACAACAATAGATCAATTAAATACATTTGTAGGTAATTATTTTGATCCTTCCACAAATCATATTGATTTTGATTTTGGTCTTGGTTCTCCACAATCTTTTAACGGTTTTTCATTTATGAGTGGTCCTCAAGCAAATAATTGTGTTCAATTATGGACTTTAGAAGTTTCTATAGATAATTCATTTTGGGTTATAGTTCATTCAACAAATAATACACCTTATTCAAATAATTTTTATCCATCTCGATATTATAGATTACCTATTATTTATTTTGATAAAAATATAAATATTGAATCTCCCACTAAATATTATATTATTTCTGGAACTCCAACAGCGACTGATAATTCTGGTATGTTAATTGAAATTAAAATATTATTCACTATTGTCAGTCAATATATAGTAACTTCTTTTATTAGCACTGATTATAATAATGATTATTATGGTAAATTATATTCTAATACTACACAGAATGTTGCAAATTATTTAAAATGGAATAATTTTTTAACTGCTCCGATATCAAGTTCACAAAATTTAGTCTATTACAGAAATGTATATCCAACTACAACAACTGGACCTACTCAATTATCAAGTAATTTATATTCTATAGGAACATCAGCACAACTAGTTATTGGCATGTTAAACGGAACACCTACAGGTTTATCACCGCCAATATATGGTGTTAATAATAGAGGTACTAATAATATTACACGTTTTAATATATACATTAATACAACAACAAATAATGGCGCTGTATTTAATACAAATAGTTCTATTAATTTAGATCAATTAAATTCTTGGGTGCCACCAATAGCAAGTAGTCAAGGTTTTACAAATTACACAAAGATTGATTATATAGAAACGTTCTTATTACAAACAAATAAATCATTTGATATTAAATTATTTAGATTCATTACATCAAATAATAAATTTTTATCAAAAATGTTTTATTCTGTAGAATCACAGAATAAAAACTTTATAATTCGTTTGAAAGCATATGTAGAAATCATAGGATATACAATTCGCACTGGATTATATTCTCAAGTATCAGATCCAGATTCTTGGAAATTATTTGGTATTAAAAATGGCTCGTATGTATTGTTGGATAAACAAGATAATTATGATATTCCTGTAGAACGTTCTAGCAATCTACCACCATTCTATTTTGGTTCGAAAGCAACTACTAAAAATATAATAAAAGACATACAAGATGAAAAGAAACCTAATATGGAAATAATAGAACTATACTATAAACAGAAAATTAATCCATTTGGTAAAGCAGTCTTTAAACAATATATGTATGATAATGATAAAACATATTATATGGTCTTTGATGAATATGATAATAATAGAAATTTGATTGGAGAAGATTTAATTATTGGATTTGTAATTGTAAAAGGAAAAGTGAAGAAACCAATTATGTATGAAAATCCTGATGGTTCCTTTGATGCGTTCAATTTGAAAAGAAAAGAAATGATAGCTTTTTGGAAGAAAAAAATATTGATACATGGCTTGAAGTTAGAAACAAAATATCTCTCCGACTATTAATGAGAAGAAAACAAAGAGGTAGTGGATGTGGATGCGGTGGAATGGAAATGTTAGGGTTTCCTAAGTCTGGAGGATTTATGGGTTTGTTCGGTGGTCAAGAAGTGATGAAACAACAAGCACCACAACAAGTGATGATGAAACAAGAAGCATCGCCACAAGAAATAATAAGTAATCCTGGAACATCTGGTATTACTTATGCAAAACAAGATAGACCAATGAGATCACAAAGTTCTAGGTCATTAAATCCATTGGCACGTGAACTTTCACAAATGAAAAGAGAAATAGAAACTCTAAAAAGTCAAGTATCAAGTTTTAAATCATCCTCTGGTGAATCACCAGGTTTATTTGGTGGTGGTAGAAGAAAAACACATAAAAAAAGAAAGTCTCTACGAGGGAGAAAATCTAGACGATAAATAGAATGGTAAAAACTTTAAAATCAAAAAAATACGATTATGTGATAGCGATACCTTCATATAAACGTACTGAAACTCTGCGTGATAAAACTCTTGCTACATTAAAAGAATATAACATTGATTCAAAGCGTGTAGATATTTTTGTAGCAAATAAGGAAGAAGAAGAAGAATATAAAAAAGTTCTTGATCCTAAAAGTTACAATAAGATTATTGTAGGTGTGCCTAAAATTGGTCCTCAAAGAAATTTTATTAGTAATTATTATTGTCTAGGAAAGCCAGTTATTCATATGGACGATGATATTAAAGGAGTAATAGAATATGATGAAAAAGTAAAGAGGCATGAGAAACGACTTGTAAGTCTTGAACGAATGATACAAAGAGGATTCAATGAATGTAAAAAACATAATGTATCTTTATGGGGAATATATCCAACACCAAATGGATATTTTATGAATGATAAAGTCGATACGGATTTACGATTTATTATTGGATGTGTAAATGGAATGTTCAATCCTGGAACAAAAGGACCAAAAGGTGTAAAGTTAGAGTTAGAAATGGACAAAGAAGATTATGAACGTTCTATACGATTTTATATAAGAGATGGAGGTGTTATTCGTATGCGAGGATATGCTCCAAAAACATCTTATTATACAGAAAAAGGAGGAAATCAAGAATTTAGAACTATGAAAACCGTTATGGCTGGAGCAAAATGGATTGTAAAAGAATTTCCAGAATATGCGACTTTAAATTTAACAAAAAAATCTGGATATCCTGAAGTTAGATTACGTGATACAAGAGAAGGAAAATAATTATTATTTGTTATTTTAAATTGATTTATATCTACGGTTTAAATCAATTTAAAATATGTATATTTATTATAATAATGAAGCACTCTAGTTCTTATAAGAAGAGAAAGAGAAAAACATTAAATACATCATTATCAAAACGTAAGAAAAATAAAATTATGGAAGGTGGTAGTCAACCACCAGAATTATTTTTATTCAATAGACTTGCTCCTTATGATGATTCAAATGTTAAATCATATATTGAAAATCAAGAATTACGTATTGCTTCTTTAGAAGAATTAAAAAATATAGAATTGCATCCAAGAGGTGATGACCCAAATGGTAAAGAAGCAACAATAAGATTTGCTCAATCTAGTAATTATGGTTGGATAAAAGATGATAGTAATTATGTGTATAGACCAACAGTTTTAAATACATCCAATATAACTCTTGGATTAGATCAGATAAACCAAGCGGGTTATGAAAGAATAACACCAGTATCAGGTAGTAATTATGGTGTTTGGTGCCATGGTATTAAACCACCAGAAGGGACAGCAAATATAATGGCATACAATAATAGTTTTTATTCAACACATCACTATCCACATATCTTAACGATACATGAAACTGGTGCTACTAAATTAAATGGATTATATATAAATGATGATGAAACAATCTATATGTCAGATAATACAAATATCACATCGTTGTCTCGTATGAACAATAATACATATGAACGTAATATTATTCAAAGAATATTTTCAAATACTTTACAACCAAAAGGCTTTACAATGGATGGTGATAATAATTATTATGTAATAAATAGCACATCAAATATTTATGTATATGATTCTAATGGTCAACCGTTAACACCCCCTAGTTATTCTACAGATAAATTTACGAATATTATTGATATTGATACTGATTCTAAAGAAGATTTATTTTGTTTAAATGCTAGTGGTATACAACAATTAAAATGGAATAACAATAGTTATACACCTCTAGAGATTAAATTAAAACTTGATAATAAAGAATTAACTCTTACAAATGCTTCAGGAATACATGTATCTTATGCTAGAGGACATAATGATTGTATTTATATTGCTGATACTGATAAAAATAGAATTTTATTTATTCCTATGATAGCAGGAACATATTATAATGTAAGTAGATCAGAGAACCCTACTATTACAAATTCTGTAACTCTTAAAGCATACGTTATTGCTGGAAATGAAAATGGAACTGCTGGATTTGATATCAGTCAAGACGGTGGATTAGCTACTTCAGCAATGCTAAATAAACCAACTTCTATTATAACAGATTCAAGTGGTAATGTGTATATAGCAGATACAGGAAATCATCGTATTCGTAAAGTAGATTATTTAACTGGTAAGATTACAACAATTGCTGGAACTTATAAGAATTATAGTTATACATTAAGTCAAAATGGGATAGATCAAGTATACCATTTTCCTAAACATACTTGTGATGGTGTAAAAACAAATAATACATATGATCATTATGGAATCCTATATCCAATACAAACAGTTGGTTATCTTAATGGTGACTCACGTTGTCAAGCTTCAAGAACAATTTCAGGTCATATAGGAGATCAAGCACCTGGGATATGGGAAAGTGATTTAGGAACAATTTCTGAATATGTATATATAGAATCACCTACATGTCTAAAAATCTTAGAAACATATGATGCCAACGATGATCCTATAAAATATTTATATTTTGTTACAAAAGATTCTGTTTGTAGAATGAAAATTACAGAACCTCCCCCACCTATTGATAATATTGTAGAACCACCAGCACCTCTTCATTTAGTCCCTATGCCTTACGCATATCAGAATATTAATTTTAATACTGATATTCCAAAATATGGCATTGATTTAGCAAAAGATATATTACATTATTATTGGGTTACTAAAAATATTGGAGATATTATAGATACATTTCCCTTAAAAATAAAAAGAATGGCAATTGATTATAATAATGATTTATATTATACTGTTGGTAATGCTGTTTTACGACAAATACGTGATACTGCTACGAATACATATTCACTAAATCATGATCCAAATGTAATTGCCGGTCAATATACGATTGATGATAAAAATCATAATCTAATTTATAGTGATGCAAATTATTTAGCAGAAGGAAGAAGACCTACATTAGCACAATTAGATAAACCAACAAATGTTGCGGTAGATAATTCTGGTAATTTATATATTGTAGATACTTATAATCACATTGTTAGAAAAGTGACAAATAAAGAAGGTAATAGACTAACAAGTGACCACGATAATAATATCATTACAACCGTTGCTGGTATTCCACAAAAAGATTGTTACTTAGACCCTGTAGGTGGTTATAGTGGAGAAGATTTACCTGCTACTTGTTCAAAGTTAAATGAACCTCATGGAATTTGTTTTGATAGCGATAATAATTTATTTATTGCTGATTCTGGAAATCATATTATTCGCATGGTTGCTGCGAAAGATTATGATATGAGTGATAATATTTATTATAACTATACACCAATTTCTTTTCCTCAATCTTCAAATATAAGAATAAAAACCTTGAATATATATGGTATTAATTGTCAAAAAATTAAAAAAGGACATATGTATACTGTTGCTGGTGTAGCACCTTCTCTTTCTCAGACAGAAGGAGTAAGCATTAATCCAACTTCTGCTCAAACTGGTCAAAACCATATTCCTAACGGCAGAAATGTTTTACTAAATTATCCAATGGGTGTTCATGTTGATAAAAATACTATTATACCAAATAATAATTACTTTTATCCTACATCAATAATTGAAGGAGTCAAAAGACCATTTTACAATCTTTTTATCGCAGATACAAAAAATCATTTAGTAAGAATGGTTTCTTATCACGGTATTATAATAAATGTTGCTGGTTATAATAATGGCACTAGTAGAGATAATTTTGAAGGTATTTATAATGCTACTATAAATGGCCAAACACTTCAGTTTAATCAAGGTGATTATGCTCTAGGGATTCTCTCTACAATATGGTATCCTATAGGATTAGCAAAAGATGGTCAAGGAAATCTTTTAATTACAGAACAATATAATTATCGTGTACGTAAATTAAATGCTGGTGTTGGAACAGGTAATGTAAATAGTCTAGGAATTGTTACAGATACAAATTTTTATGATACTGGTATTATTACTACAATTGCTGGAAATCAAGATACTCTTGGTTATAAAGATTATGGTGCGCCTGTTGCGGAAGGTGTTTTGAGTTTGGGAGTTAGTAGTGGTATAACTATAAATTTTAATATTGAAAATTTTGTAGAGGGAAAAGGTTTTACAAAAGGAAGAATAGGAGCACCAAAAAGTCATCAATATTATATGTCGAGAAATAGAACACTATTGCCTGTTCAGCCTGGTGTTGAAAGAAATGTTACAACAGGTATGGATAAAACCTTATGTTCTCCTGTTAAATATCCTGATTGGGCTAAAGGAGAACCTTTTGAAGAAAATAAATTTACATTAGTAGGACAATGTCCTCCAGGGTTTGCGAATGCTGTTACGCCTGAAGATGTAAAAGCTGCGATTATTACTGCTGTTACTGCTGCTGCTGCTGCTGTTGTTGCTACAGCGATATTAGTAGGTCTTACTTATATTGAACTTTTTTTTCACGGTTCCACTCTTAGTGCACAGGCGATTCTATACGGTATTATTGCAGCAGGAGTAATAGCAGAAACATTAGCTCTTTCAATAATCCTTGAGTCAATCACATGTAGAAGAAAAACTCAAACTAGTAGTGGTTCAATAGATGGATTTTCAATAACTGATTATGGTAGTTCGGGTATATATAAAGTATCAACAACAAAAGATACTTTATATTATTATTTTATGACCGGTGTAGCAGATGGAAATCAATTTGCACGAACTGTAATAGATGGTAATGAAATAGATGACGAATATTATGGTAATCGTAGTAAGCCTAAAAAGCCAAATGGATATGCTGGATCATTTTTAACTGAAGGACTTTCGAATTGGTTTACAACTACAAAAATAAATAATATGATTGGAAAAAAATCATCTGAAGATTTGAATAATCCAGATGGTATTGCTGTAAATTTAGATTACTATTATGTAAGAGATTATAATTTTGATAGAATGCCTGCAGAAATTGCAGGAGAAGGATATAGCAACTATATGATACACCAATTATCAAATCGATATTTTCCTGGTAATAATTTAGGATCTAATTACGCAACAACATTATATAATATATCAGAACCGTTAGTTCAACCACATGACTTTATTATGAATTTAGAGTATAAAGGAGATAAAAAAGGTTCTTTCTGGGGTCTCTACTACTGTGATTATGTAAAAAGTGGAGAAAAATGTATTGACCATTCTGGCAATGTTACAGAAAAAGGAGCAACACCTCCTCAAGCAGCACTTCCACCTATCCCATTGTATGGTGGTAATAAAAAATCAAAAGCAGATATTTTCTTACAAAAAGCGGGTTTTATGGATGTTGATAATAATAGTGAAGATGGTGAAGATAGTGATATGGCTTCTTTATTTATGAAAGGTGGTGTAAGACCAGCTCCTTCTCCTTCTCCAGAAACGTTATTTTCTACCGATTTAGGAAGAAGATTGTTTGAATTACAATATAGTATATTAAATTGCACAAGTCTTCCAGATACAGATATATATAAAACTGAGATTGTTAATATCCTAGGATTAGGATCTTATCCTATAACTTGTTCTTTACCAGCACCACCACCAGCACCACCGACAATTTCAGGAAGTATTCAAGCAATTTGTGGAAGTTTCCTTTCGCCACCTTCTTCATCATCATTGAAGACACGTTTAGTTGGACCAAAAAGTGTAATAAAAGATACTTCTGGCAATATATATATATTAGATAATAATAATATTTATAAAAGAATAAATACAAGTGATGGGAATGACCCAACAAATGGCACCATTACAACTATAATTAGTAATAGTAGGAATAACATTGTATCTATGGCGATTGATGCTTCTAATAATATATATGTGGCAACTGCTACAACTATTAATAAATATACTCCACCATATACTAATTCGACAAATGTATCTATTCCCACCCCAGATAATATTAAATCTATAGCAATAGATTCTTCAGGAAATGTCTATTGTATTGATCGATATAATATTAAGACATCATTTGGATCAGTATTAACCCCTCACTTTAACCAACCAAATAGTATTGCGATAGATAAAAACAATAATATATTTGTATCAGATGATTTTGATAATAAAATTTATATGATTAGTAATGTTAGTAATGAAATAAAAACACCAATTGCTGGAAGTGCTAATTTTCTTGCTTTCAGTGGTGATGGTGGTCTTGCGACGAATGCTATATTCAATCATCCAACAGATATTGCTATTGATAATTCTGGTAATATTTATGTGAATGATTCTGGGAATAAAAGAATTCGTAAAATAAATGTAAACCCATCATCTATTGCGAATCCTACACCAACATATGGTATTATAGAAACTGTTGCTGGTAATGGTAATAATGGTTCTCGTTATACATTGGAGAATAATATCACGTCAGAAAATCTTAATTTAACAGCATCTGGAATATTTGTTGATAAAGCTGGTATACTATATGTGACAGATACTACATACAATTATGTTCTTGGTATAATTCAAATGCCAGATATACCAAAGCCTTTACCAAAAGTTATATGTCCTATTCCAGCACCTTATGCTTACAGTGAAGGACAAGTATCTCGTTCTCCTTCTCCCTCTCCTTCTCCTTCTCCTCCTATTCCTCGTATATTTTATGATTCATTAGATGCAGCAAGATATACCGTTGAAATTGAAAGATTACTAAAAGGTGATACTTCAGATCCTGAAAATATTAAACTTTGTAAAGATCCAGATACACCAGCACCACCACCAGCAGCAGCACCAACAACAACAATTACTCCTTCTTCTCCTTCATCTACATCAGTAATAACTTGCCCTAATGAATTTACAGGATATTTAGCTAATTTTGAACGTCTTACAGGAATGAAATATTTTGATTATAAACATATGGGTGACGCTCCCGAAATTATTCATTCAGAAGGTAACACAGATGCTGTAACATATGGTTCTCCACAAAGTAAAGTTGAATTTCCAATGGGTATTGTTGTAGGAAATGATGGTGAAGCATATATTACAAATTTTAATAGTAGTGGCTGTGGATATATTTCAAAAATTAATTATGCTGTATCTATGGAAAATGATTATGGAACAAATGCGACTACTGAATATTGGGATTATAGATGTAACGGACTAAAACAAAAAGGTAAATATGAAGAATTTGCTGGAGAAGAGTCTGCTGATCTTGAATATGAGGTTGAAGTTAGTGCACACTCATCTAAATTTGGTGAAATAACAAGTATTGCGTATGATTCAAATAATAAAATATTTTATGTAGCAGATCCAACAAATAATTCTGTATTTGGAATATATATTAGTGTTCATGAAGATGGATCACCAATGTTAGATGAAGATGGAAAGCAGATATGGAGAACAACTCATATCGCAGGAAGAGGTGACCCTATACATAAAAAAGCTGGTGATGATAAACCATCGTGTGTATATGATATACACGATCATGAATTTATGGGTTCTCGTTTATCAGAACCAAATGGTATTGCGGTAGATAAAGATGGAAATGTATTTATTGCTGATTCTGGTCATAAAGTTGTTCGTGTAGTAATGAATAAAGATTATTCTACAAGTGAGTGGAATAAATTTGGAATGAATGGAAATTATTTTAAAGATTTTATTTATACTGTTGTTGGAACAGATAATCTAACAACAAGTAAATTAGTGTATCCAATTGCTGTAGCATTTGATTCTTTTGGTAATCTTTTCATTGGCGATAAAGAAGCAAATGCTGTATTTAAAGTTGATAAGGAGGGTCCTGGTATTTTAAATTTTGTTGTTGGTAATTTTGCTCCAGCAGCAACACAACCACAACAAGGAGGTAGTCATCCTGACTATGATAATCTTGAATTCGCTAAAGACTTAGTAGACTTAAATGGTATAGTAGATATTACAATTGATGCTTCAGATAATTTATTCATTCTACAAAATAGTTTTGTAAATAATGATGGTGTTGAATACAAAGGATATTCGGTTATGTTTGTTCCTTCTTCTTCCACAGCTATAAGTAAATATGGTATAACAAATATGACATCAGATAAAATTTATAAAATCGCTGGTATTGGAACAAAAGGATATTCTCTACCATTTAATAAATATGATTATAGATATGCTTCAGATGCTCAGTTCAATAATCCAACAAGTATTCTTGTTGATCCTTCTGGTAATATTTATATATCTGACACAGATAATAATCAAGTGAGAATTATAAATACAGATGGTAAAATATTTAATGCTGTGGAAGATGAGGATGATAAGACAGAAAATGAGATAAATACTTTAAAAGCTGGTGAATATACGAATGCTTCAACTCTTTTACCAAATATGAATAGTAATACAGTATTGAAAGATGGAATAAAAAGAGTTATGACAATTGATATACACAATAATTTATATTTCATTAGTGGTCAACATTATATTGTAAAATATTCGTATGATGAACCTTCAAGACCATTCTTTAGAAATCCTATATATGAACAGATAGAAAGCCAAGATTTTTCTGGAGATCCTTCTATATATATGATTACAATCCCTACTACTACTACAAATAATGCTATTCGAAGAATGAACCATGGGCAAAATAAATTAATAAAAAGTATTAGTGATAATATTAAATATATTGCAACAAATAATGATAGAACTAAAGAAGTTCATACATTTTATTTGGTAGGTGATGATATATATCAATTATTATACAATAGTTCAACGGTTAAATTGGATTTAAGAGATAGAGTCGAACAAATACAATGTTTATATCATTTGTATAGTAACTCCAGTCCTGGTCATGGACTTCAATATACTTCTATTTTATATATTGGAACACTTAATGGTCTATATGTAGTATTTTTAAATGCAGGTCTAAATTCTCCTCTTTATCAAACAGCAAATTTTGTTAATGGAACAACTGGTTTTAATATAATTAATATAGAATCTAATAGAAATGGTATAATATATTTTATAAATAAAACTGATGATTCTATATATAGTATAGAAAATCATACTGTTATAAAATTAACATTATCAAAATTATCAACAAAACAATTAAAAAATCCAAGAAATCTTGCATTTGATAAAGATAATAATCTTTATATCTTAGATGACGATGGTATTCATAAAATTATTAAAAAACAATATATAGATACAATTTTAAACAAACCAACTGGTATAGTTTTGGATGCTGATAGAGATATATTAGTAGGGGATTCTGAGAATTTCAGAATAGTTAAATTATTTTTAAGAGGAGAAAGAGGGCATACGATTCATGAAGCGGATCTTCCAATTTATAAGTTTCCATCATTATTAGATAATAGTGTTACTTCTCCTTCTGCTCCTCCTTCTTCTATTACTATTGATACTTCTTATAGAGTTAGTCTTCTAACAAGTATAACTGATTCAAAAAAACCAAGCTCTATATTGTTTGATGATTCAAATGTAATGTATTATTGTGATTATATGAAAGGAGTAATTAAAAGAACTGACAACAATGAGAATGTTATTGGTGACCAACCTTCTCCTCCTTATACTGATAGGAAATATATAAGTATAAGTGGTGTAAAACAAAAGGTATTACATGCTCCAAGTGATTTTATTAAGATTGGTTCTGATTATTATATTGTAGATAATAAAAATCACGTTGTATTAAAAGCAACAATCGGTGATACATTCAATCCTCCTCTAGTCCCTGCCTCTCCTCCATCTTCTGCTGATTGTGATATTTCATTCGCTCCAGTTCCTTCTCCAGCACCAGTAATATTAGAAGGAGAAAATACAATTGTTCCTATACTTGGATTAGGTGGTGATGATACATTAAATATGCCTTGGTGTATAACAAGTAATGGAAATGATGTTATATTTGTTTCTGATACATTAAATCATCGAATTATTGCGTATAATATTACTACACGTTCAAGAATTGTATTGATAGATAGTGGTTTATTATGGCCTACAGGATTAGCATATGATAATAATACTCTATACATTGTGGATACTGGTAATAAGCGAATTGTAAAAATGAATGTTACTAATATATCATTTAATTCTTCTCTTTCACCATCACCATCTCCCTCACCTTCACCATCTCCCGTTCCTTACCCTTCACCATTTGAAGTTGTAACTAGTGGATTAAATATACCTATAAGTATAGTAGTAGGAAATGGTTCATTATATGTAAGTGATATTGGAACAAATTGTGTGTATATTATAGATTCTGCTTGTAGTATTATAAAACAAATCGCTGGTGGTTCTACAACAGGAAGAAACATAAATATTGGAAAACCAATTAAATTAACATTTAGTAATAACACATTATATATTTTGGATTCTTTGAGTAATAATATTTATAAAATAGATACTATTGTTACTCCATTGAGAAGTCATGAAAGTGTTACGAAATTGATTAATTATCTCACGACATTTACAATGTATAATAATAATTTGTATTTTACTAATACTTCTAGCGGTGTTCTTAAAAAGACATCTACAAGCAATAATTCTACTAATATTGGAGCAAATAATTCTGGTTATGGAATAAGAGATATTATTAAAATAGGAGGAGATACTAGTGATGAGCCTATTTATTATACAGATGGTAATTATGTTAGAAAAGGTATGTCTAATATTACTTTGGTTAATACTGATATAATGTTCCTTTTCCCTAACGCATCATCCTTAGCATATGATGCGAATAGAGATAGAATGTATGTTGTTCATACTAATACATCAAATGTATCTAAAATATCATATTTTAATACACGATCATTTACAGCGACAATTAATTATTTAGTAAATTCACCAGCAATTTTGGTTGTAGGTGGTGATAATAATGATTCTAATAGTGAAGGTGCGGATGCGGTAACAGCAAACATAAATAATCCTAAACAAATATGTCTTGATACAATAGGAAATCTTTACATTGCTGATACAGAGAATCATATAATACGAATGGTTCCTGTAAGAAGTGGTACATACTATGGTAAAGATATGATTGCTGGAAATATTTATACAATTGTTGGTTCTGTAACTAATAGTTCTGGAACTCCTGGTTATGATGGCGATGGTGGTTTAGCAATAAATTCTAAACTCAATTCCCCTCAAGGTATCGCAGTAGATAAGAAAGGAAATCTTTACATTTCAGATACTAATAATCATGTAATTCGTTATGTAGATGTTCTTACAAATATTATATACACTATTCTTGGAGAGGCATCTACTTTAGCAGGACCATCAGCATCAGCACCAGCACCTCCACCAGTAACGAACGGATTCAATACTATTCTAAGGTATCCTAAAAAGTTATTATTTGATGCTTCAGATAATTTACTATTTATAGATGATAATGGATTAAGTAAGATAACAATTGATCCTATAAATGCCTCTAGAAATGTTCCAGCAGGTCAAGATAAAGATGCTTTACTATTTACTTCACCAATGAAAGATATTGTTGTATCGAGTAAAAAAGTTTTATATATAACAGATAGTGGTACTACAAATAATATACATTCTTTAAATTATTCTGGTAAAATTAATGATTTTAACTCGACGGTAGGAGCAAATGGTTTGTGTTTAGATGCTTCAGAAAACGTATTAATCGCTGGAACTTCTATTCAGAAATTAAATGTATGTTATGACCCTGCAAGAGTTATTGATAGTGGTTTAACAATGCCAGAAGCTAGAAAAATGACAAAGTTAGGAAATGATATTTATTATTTAACGAGTAATTCATTGTTTAAGCAAGGAGATTTAGTTGCGAAAGTAAATGGTCTAAATAATCCTTTAGCAATTACAAATGATGGAACGAATATTTATATCGCAGATACTGGAAATAATATAATTGTTAAATATGATGGAAGAACTTCATCTATTTTTGGTGGGATTCATACAGCATCACCAGCACCATTTACCTCATTAATTCCTGCTCCAGTAAGAACTTTTATGGGAGGACCTGTTACTAATATTAAAACAGTGAATAATAAAAATATTGGTCAGATTCAATTATTTTGGGATCCTCCAAATACAAATGGTATTGAAGGAACATTTAATTATACTATAACTTATAATGTATTCAATAGAACCACTCGTGTATGGGAGAGTGGTTATACTACAAAAAATACAACCAATAGTACTATAAATTTAATAAAGGAATCAACTGCTAATAATAGACCAACATCTCTTCGTATTGATTATACTTTTACACCAGTAGATGGAAGTCCTACTCTAACTTATAATGGCTCATTACAAACTATACATTCTCAATTGCTAAGACCACCATTAACAGGAACAAGAGATCCAGCCCCACCACCAACACCATCATCTTTACCACCAGCAACAGCAACAACAACATCAACAACACCAGCACCAGCACCAGCAGCACCACCAGCAATAGCACCTACAACGAATAATTTACAACTCAGAAATCCTTCTGGTTTAGCATTTTATGATAATCATTTATACATATCTGATACTGGTAATCATTGTATTTATAAAGTATCACTATTAATAGATTCATATGAAAAGTTTGATATTATTGCTGGAGACACAGATACAACAATAGCTCCAGCACCAGCTCCTTATCCATCAAGTGAAGGTATCTTAGCAAGAGCCGCAATATTAAGTTCCCCAACTGCTATTACAATAGATACTGATGGAAATGTATTTTTTATTGATTCTGGAACAAATACTATTAAAATGATTGTTAAAGAAGATAAAGAAAATAATAATAAAGATGATACTATTGAAACAGTTGCTGGTGGGATAAAACGTGACACAATTCTTAACCTATTAAACAAAGGTATTGTTCCTAATGAACCTTATCCAAGATATATAAATACTGGTTACACAATGGATGTTGGAGGATTACATTTTGCTGATATATATTATGATAATATTAATTCACGAATTCAGAATAATAGTCATGATCCCACTAAAAAATTAGGTTCTTATATATTTACTAAACATCAGTCAGATGAATTCTTTTATATAGATCATCTCCGAAATAGAATAGATATAGATCCTTCTGAAACTGTATTTAATGGAAAACTTGAATCAAATTCAGCTGTATTATTAGATGTTTCTTTAAACATTAAAGATAATGAGTATGTAAATTTAGATTATACAAATAAAAATGATTATAAATACACAGATATTTATACTGGATTACATTTTGAACGTGATAGAAAATCCTATTATTTATTTATTGATGCGAGTAATAATAATTTACTAGATGCGAATGGCTTATTAAATAGAAATACAATTACACCATCCCAATGTTTTTTTATTAGTAAAACTAATAATACAGAGCCATCTAATCAATCTTTTGATGGAACATATGATAATAAATATAGTATTACTCCAAATAGTGGCGATACCTTTGATACTTTTAGTTTTGATGTAGTATCTCGTATCTCAAAAAATAACTTAACCCCCACTGATAATACTTTACCCAATGTTTCAGATTATATGTATTATTTAAATCTTACTGCTCCTCCCCCAGCACCAGCACCTTTACCAGCACCTTTACCAGCACCTTTACCAGCTCCTTTACCAGCTCCTAAACCTGCACCAGCTCCTTTACCAGCACCTTTACCAGCACCTTTACCAGCACCTTTACCAGCACCTTTACCAGCACCTTTACCAGCACCTTTACCCGCACCTTTGCCAGCACCTTTACCAGCACCTTTACCAGCTCCTTTACCAGCTCCTTTACCCGCACCAGCACCTCAACCATCTCCTCAACCAGCACCAGCTCCTAAACCAGCACCAGCTCCTCAACCAGCTCCTCAACTAGCACCTCAACTAGCACCTTTACCAGCTCCTAAACCTGCACCAGCTCCTCAACCAGCAACTCAACCAGCAGTTAATCCAGCACTAGCACCTAATCCAGCACCATCATCTAATCCTGCAGTAGCTCCTCAACCAGCTCCTTTACCAGCAGCTTTACCAGCACCTCAACCAGCACCAGCTCCTTTACCAGCTCCTCAACCTTCACCAGCTCCTCAACCTGCACCAGCACCTTTACCAGCTCCTCAACCTGCACCAGCACCTTTACCAGCTCCTCAACCTGCACCAGCTCCTTTACCAGCTCCTCAACCTGCACCAGCTCCTTTACCAGCTCCTCAACCTGCACCAGCTCCTCAACCTGCACCAGCACCTACACCAGCTCCTCAACCAGCTCCTTTAGAAGCACCGCCTCCTGCTATTCCTCAAATAGTCTATTATACAAATTTATTTTTAACAAATTTACATTTTTCAACAGATAATAACATTCCAGCTTCTGATGAAATCTATAATACTAATAACGATTTTGATTGGCAAGGCTGGGATGGTGATCCATCTTCAATTCCATCCTTTTTATTAAGAGGAACATATACACCTCCTAATGGTTTACCCCCAAGTTTTCCTTTAACATTAAGCACTTACGAAACACCTCACTATGAACAAATATTTTTTAATCCTACTCGCAATGTAAATAATATTGAAGATAAATACGCAATACTTCTTAATAATAATGTCCCTGTATATTTAAGAATAATAATTGATAATGATTCAACACATACTAGTGATTTTGGTAAAGCAACTGGTTCTTTTTCCTATACCAACATAGTATACAATTTTATAGGTAGAATAGTAGTTCAGAAGTGGACTGATGTTGTTTATCCTGTAATTCCTCGTGATTTATATAATATAATAAAGCAAGATATTGCTGGGTATAGTTTTAATGATTTTAGTAATTCGGACAATTTTGGTTGGGGTCTTGGTGATGTTACATTTATAGGATATTTTACACCAACAAGAGGATCACAAGGTGGTGGTAGTATTAAATTTGGGGGAGTTAATAAAACATCATGGCGATTATATATAGATAATAAAAATAATTATTTTGCAATTGATCCAATTACTGATAGAAGATATGATTTAATTGAAGATATGTCAACAGGATCTTTAGAATTGAAATCATTAATAGAAGAAGAATTACATGGGACTGTAGAGATTATAGATGTAGATGCAAAAGATACTACTCTACATACTGTTTTACCAATCGCAAAAACAACAAGTGAATTGCTTACAGAAGTAGAAGATGTTAAAAACTATACACAATCTCATCCTGAAGTATATGATTTAGAAGAATATAAACATAAACCAAAAACATATGAAATTAATTTATCACCTGATAAAAAAGTTATAGATAATCAAGAAAACTCAAATTCAAATCTTATTATTAAAATAGAAAATCCAAAACCAGTAAATGGATCAAAAAATAAATATATAGTTCCTATATCATGGGTTTCAAAAGGTGCTATAGCGACAAAAAGTATCTCATTTACAAAAGATAAGCTTACTAATATTCCACAATCTCTACTTTCACCAATTAATATGGGACCAATCACTCCAGAAAATCCAGGGAGAAAAACATTTACAAATATGACTCCAGCTTCTTACACAGTGACAGTTACAGTAAGCTTTTCTTCTGGAGAAACAACTTCTGCAACAATTCCTTTTACATTACCATAATTTCAATGCGTCTATTCAATAAATTGATAAATATTATAAATGAATAATAATAATGAATGACGATGATATAAAAAATCTTCGCACCCGGTCAGGATACTTACCGAGTGAGAGTATAGTAGCATTTGAAAAGAATTTGAATGAAGCTGGACCAATTAGTTTGGGAAAATGCTTACATTTTGGTATTGATTTAATATGTTCTGGGGGTATTCATACCTTTTATAAAATGTTATGGAACTATGCTCTAAATAATGTTGGTATTGCGTCAATTCGTATATTTATGTATTTGAAACAACGTATTCGTGAATTAAATGATTTAATTAATAAATATCCTGATGAAACCTTATACAATAATTCAGAGTTTCAGAACAAAGTGTGTGAAATTATTCTCGTAATTCACGATGCGCCTAAGTCTCATAAAATTAGTTGGCCCAAAGTTGGTTCAGAAACCCACGATACAATGTGGTTAAAAAGTGTTGCTTCTGCTCCTTCTTCAGAAGTTGTATCAAAAGTCTGGAGAGGAGAAGGAGATTTACGTGTTTTATATATTTTAGGAAATGAAATTGTAAAGTCTGCTTCCGAATATTCTTTAGAACGAGTGTTATTTTGGATGAAATGGGGGTTTGAAGAAGAAGTTCGTTTACGAAAGGATAATAATAATGCTTCTTTAACAACGATTGATAGAAGTGTTACAGGCAAAGGAAAAGGAGAAGTATCCTATTATTTTTTAGCAATAATGGCTGAAATCTATAAAGAGTTAGCAAGAAAACAAATGATACGGATGAATGAAGAATTTCAAAGTTTAATAGATTTATTCCGTTCGACTGATACACAATTTACTGCTTCTTTTAAAAAGAACTTATTGTCTCTTATAGCACAAGTTATTTGTGAAGTTCCCCGATGGAAAATACCTGCTGCGAATCCTTTGATCAAAGATCCGATTGTTCTGGGAAGAATGTTACCTCAGTGTCCTAAATTTTTCACAGAAGTTTTATTAAATCCATCTGTTACTTCTGTCAATTTACAGAAGTTATTAAAAAATAAAGGAAAAGTTGAAAAGAAACAAGATAAGAAGAAAGTTACAATGGAAGAACAATTTGAAGCTTTTGATAAAGCGATGGAAGATTATATGAAGAAGTAATAGTATGAAAGTAAAAAAAAGTAGGAAAGTAAAAAAAGGCGGTCAAGTGAGTAGAACCCCTGCACCAGCAACATGTATAATTATAAATAATTATCCATCACAACTCGATGTAAGTTATATACCAACTGATGAAGGAATACGCACTACAAGACGAGAAATAATTACAAGTTTACAAGATTTATGGAATCTTAATGTTAGACTCATTAATAATAATCCTGCTTTTAATAGAGTAAATGGATATTTTAAGGATATATATGGTTGTGATTATGATGATAGATATTATAGTATTTTACTAGCACCCGCTCCAGCACCTAAACCTTCTCCAGCACCTAAACCTTCTCCAGCACCTAAACCAGCACCAGCACCCGCAACATATTGTCGAGAGGTTTCAACATATTCATATTTATCAAATGAAATGAAAGATATTATTTGTTTTTCTCCTCTTTATGATAATAATATATCAAATGTATTAACGAATATGAATAGTATATTTGATCTTATTCATCCTGCCAATGATATAAAAAATTTTTTAGCATTTTTATATCTAGGAGCACTTGATACTAGATTAGAAAATTATCTCTTACTACCAATTACAAGTATTGCTGCAAATTATAAAAAATATTTAACACCCACAACATCATCATCTATAGATGGTACACCAATAACAACTAATTATAGAGAAATATTTACTTTATTAAGACCCGATAGTTGTTTTTGTTTAATAGATCAATTAAGAAATATATATAATACCTTTATATATAATACAAACTTTTATGGTGTTCCTGAAGGACAACATAATAATGATACATTAGTTTTTCAAATTGTTACAATTAAAAATACTATAAATAATTATAGTAATGCTAATTTAGAGTCTTGTAAACATCAAAAACGTTGTTTAAATGGTAACATTATTTCTGATGATTTAACTTGTATGAAAACTTGTTTAGATACTTCTGAAGTAGAAGAGACAGAAAGTTGTAAGAAAACTTGTTTAGATGGAACTACTGTGTCCGAGACAGAATTTTGTAGGAAAACTTGTTTAAATGGTTCTGTAATAGATGAAAGAGATAATTGCACAAAAACTTGTCCAGATGGTTCTGAAATAGATGAAAGAGATAATTGTTCAACACAAAGAATTATTATAAATGATATTCCCCCAGTTTGTAGTAGAAATACTATAATGGAAACATATAATAATTTTTCTATTATTAACAATTTAGGTATAAGATATACTGCGCGTAGTAATTCAATTTCTCTTAGATGGGTAAAGAATCCAAATCCTAGTGGAGTAACTGTTGATTTAAAATTAATAAGAATAGATTTTATAGATTTAACTCTTAATTCTCCTAGAATTGAAAATTCTAGTGTATCTTTAATAGGTTTTCCTACAACTGATACTGTGCTTTATAAAGAAATACCTAATATTCTTATTCTTCCAGGGAAAAAATATTGGTTTAGAATACAATATAGGGTATCTGCAATTTCACCTTCTACTCAATATTGTGATATATATACAAGAAAATCAGATACATTAACATACATTGGTAAACCAAATAATGCTACAATTACAACACAACCAAGTGATATAACAACATCAAATAGTATAAAATTTACTTGGGTCTCAAATGTAGATCAAGCAGAGATTAGCATAACAAATACGAATGGAACTGCTGTAACTCCTATTCCTAGAATTACTTTTTCTGGGACTGGGAAAACTGTTACAATATTACAATTATCTCCTTCTAAACCTTATAAAATTACAGTGAAACCATATGTAACGAATGTAAGTGTTACACCAAATGTTAAAATATATAGTTTACAACCAACTATATTTATAAAATCAACTATCGCAGCAGCACGAAGAGGAGGAACTATAAAAAAGAAAAAAGGTAGTCTGAAGAAAAATAAAACAAAAAAACATAAATAGTAAATAGGTAATAATTATGGGAATACTAACTTTTTATCAAGATTCTTTATACGCACAACAATCACAACAATATGGTTCAGGAACTGCTAAAGCTCTTAGATCAGTGGGACCACCTTCTACGACAAATGCTTTTATCCAATTCATCCGCAATACTATAAACTTCTGGAAGAAATTTTTTACTCATACTATTCCAGATATGTTTCGTGACCCTATAACACCAATAAAATTAATTGTTCGTTTACTTCTATTGATAATTGTTGTAACTTTAGTAATATGTCTTTGGAATTATGCAAAAAAGATAGGTGAAGATAATACTGTTCAAGGATTTATAGATACACGAGCAGCAGTAAATAAGGGACAAAAAAGAGTGAATCAATTATCTTCATCTTCATCATCTTCATCATCTTCATCATCAAAAGAAGGATTTCAACAAACAAGAAGTGAAGCAAAAAGAAATATATTAAAAAATTTACAAGCACTGACAGTAAAACAAGCAGCGTATTTAGACAAAGTGTTTGATACTAATTCTGGTATATCACAACAATTAGCATTAGGATGTCGTTCTTTCTTTTTTAATATAGATTATCTTACAAATGATATGAATAGAGAAAACTTTTCTAGACCATACGAACCTGCTTTATTATATCGTGATAATTCTGGCAATCTCACTTCACGTAATTCTGGTTCCTTGGACAATGCGTTCCAGCATTTAGCAGAATATGGATTTAACGATCAAATGCCAAATCATACAGATCCTATCATTGTTTTCCTCCATTTTGTTAGAACCCCCGATAAATTAACAGAAACTGATAAATATGTTACTTTTCTAAAGAAAGTTTCTTTATCTTTGAACATATTGAATAATCATTTCGCAAAAGAATACTATCGTTCTTCGAGAGAATCTGATATATTTACACAAGATATTCATACATTTGATACAAAAATATTAATTGGAACAAATATTGATACAAGTTATTCAAGACAATTAAATGCGAGTGGTTCTCTTACTTTGATGGAAGATTTAGATTATAAGATTAATTTTCACTATTACAAAGAAGGTTCTGATTCCATTGATGCTACCGCAATATCAACAGGTTCTACAAATGCTTTAATAATAAAGAGAACAACACTCTTAGCATTAACAGGACAACAAAGAGAAGATTGGTTAGCAACTCATAAAAATAACTTTATAATTATGAAAGATGAACCAAGCAATGTATTAAATCCGGCAGAAGTTGGATTCTTATTAAACACATTAGGTGTCAACATTGTTCCTTATGATTACATTAATACTCCTTTGGCAGATGCTAAAAATGTAAAAACTATATATAATGGTTCTTTCAGAATGAAACCAGATATTCTAATTACTGAATAGGTGTAATGGAAGAAGAATCTAAAGATTTTAAAAAAATTTTACCAAAAGAAAAATTAATAGAACAACGTTTGGAAAAAGCAGTAATTGAGGCAGAAGAAATCTTAAATTATGAATCTGCGCACAATGAAGAGTTACAACAAGCCTTAAATATTGTAAAAAAATTTATTCAGAAAAAACAAAGAATCTGTTATGGAGGGACTGCGATTAATATGTTACTCCCAAAAAATAAAAGATTCTATGATCCAAATGTAGATCTTCCCGATTATGATTTCTTTTCACCCTCTATCGATAAAGATATCTTGGAACTTGTTGGTGATTTACAAAAAGCCGGTTTTAAAGAAGTAATTCATCGTGTAGGAATACATGAAGGAACAAAGAAAATTTTAGTGAATTTTATAGCAGTAGCGGATGTATCTTATTTAGATAAACAATTATATAATATTTATTTAAAAGAATCACAAGTAATTGATGGAATACATTATACAAATCCTGATATGTTACGTATGATGATGTATTTAGAATTATCTAGACCTAGAGGTGAAGTAGCTCGTTGGTCAAAAGTATATGAACGGTTAGAATTACTAAATACTTATTTTCCTCTAAAGTCTTGTAAAAAGATAAAAACATACCCAGAAGTTCCTAGAGAATTACGACAAATAATATTTGATTTTATTCTTTCACGTGAAAGAATTCTAGCAAATATAGAATTAGAATCTATTTATAAAAAATCGTTAGGAACAAAAAATTTAGACTATTCTTTTGACAAAGGGAACAAATCAGTGAATGTGTTTTTTTCCCCAGATTTAAAGAAAGATGCGTTTGATTTAAAACAATTATTTGATAAAGATTCTTTGCGTATTCTGTATGTCAAAGAAAAAGGTGATTTAATTCAAGAACGCATAGAATTATATTCAAATTCTTTACTTATCGCAGTATTGGTGAAAGAATCTGCCTGTCATAGTTATAATAATATAAAAACAGATAATAATCGTCTTTTAAGAATTGCTTCCTTAGATACAATTATTAATTTATATTATTCTTTACATTATTTCAGTAATTTTAAAGTTTCAATGTGTAGCATTGCTTCCTCTATTAAAACATTAAGATCATTAAGAGTATCAAAGATTTCACAGTTCCCTTCTTTTACTGTAGAATGTTCTGGTTATCAAAAAGGATATCCAACATTATTGAGAGAAAAACTGTTACGGATTCAAAAAGAAAAACAAAAGAATAAGACTCTTAAGAAAAAGAGGGAATGAATAAAGAAGGAATGAATACAGAAGGAGGAAGAATATCACAATTAGTTGATTCTGCTAAAAGATGTGCAATACAAGAACAGTTGGCAAAAGCACGTAACTATTATGGATACGACTCTTGTCAAACTTGTAAACCTATTGTTATAGGACAAACTGGACAAAGTGAATCTTCCTATCAGAATTCAAAGGTGGCGAATTGTGGATACGATTATTATAAACCTCCTGTTGTTCCTGAATCTGTCCGGATTGCGAGATTAGAACAAGATATATTTGAAAAAAGAAATGATCCTCTAAATCCGCAAACACGTTTTGTCAAATATTCTCCATCTACAAGACATATTATCATTCCTTGTCCTCAAGTAAATTTATTAAATGGTTCTCCAAAAACCATTTGTCAACTACCAAATACAATTACAAATCCTATTTTACCAAGATAAATATAAAAAATATTTCTCTAGTAGTAAAATGCCCACTGGAAACTACGACTCCTCTTACATTACACAGAGAAGAAATGCTATGGCTCTTTATGCGTTCAACAATGCGAATCAAGTGGTTGTAAATAATGGTGGTGTTATTCGTGAACAACCTACCTTTCAGTCTGGTGCAGTCATTATAGAAAGAAGATTAGGTGGTTGCTTCTGCTCTGATATCAATAATGGTAACGTCTACCAAAACAGCGGTGGTCCCGGCGGCTGCGGATGCGGTGGTGGAGCCAAGTAAAAAATTTATTATTTATAATTTATTTTATAATTTATTTATAATTACTAATTGGTATTAAGATTTTTACTTCTTAACACCAATACTCTTTGTAATAGTCTTCTTTGTTACAACAGTAGGCTTCTTAGGAACAGCAACAGGCTCAATAACATCATCTTCATCTTCATCTTCAGCAATAGTAGCAGTAGAAGGAGGAGCAGCAGCAGCCTTTGTTGGTGCTACAATAGCCTCCTCATCATCTACTTCGTCATCTTCTGCAAGTTCAGCAAACTTGTTCTTTGAAGCAGTAGGAGTAGAGATCTTCGTAGTAGCAAGTGCTCCAGAAATATCATTGACATCATCTTCATCACGAATCGCACAACCACGAATACTCTCAGGGAGATGATCTGTCTTAATCTGAACAGCCTTCCAAGAAAGACCATACTTGCTACCAGCAAACCATACACCAGTGCACTGGATGATTGATGTAATGATAGAACCCTTTACGAGAACATCTTCAAGAGGAATATCAGGAAGAGGACGCTTCTTGTCATCAACAATGTAGATATCAAACTTTCCATCACGCTGCTTCAACTGAATCTTTACAGTTGGAGGATAAGGCTTGGGGTTACCCTCAGCATCCCTTGAGAAACGAACAATAGGAGTGTAAAATGCCTTC